>Ga0210057_1002457_pt1 | contig 26442 bp, 24 predicted proteins | sample CryGeyCG2114_010_2_FD_183968 | JGI IMG/M metagenome (GOLD analysis project Ga0210057, IMG submission 183968) | Groundwater microbial communities from aquifer - Crystal Geyser CG10_big_fil_rev_8/21/14_0.10 (SPAdes) (version 2) | ecosystem: Environmental > Aquatic > Deep subsurface > Groundwater ...
ATCGTATTGCCGTCTTTATCGGTTATTTTTAAAATTGCCACCGGTTCAATTTTCAAGCCGCCGTTGGCAAAAGCGCTATAGGCGCTGGCTAAATCCAGCAATTTGACTTCGCCTCCGCCTAAAGTTACTGATAAACCAAGCCGAGTTAAGTTTTCACTAGTCGGCTCAAGAGTGGACAAGCCCATATCAAAAGCAGTGGTCAGCATGTTCTTAACTCCCACCATCGCCAGCATTTTAACCGCGGCAATATTAATTGAATTGCCCAGCGCATACCGAACTTGCAGCGACCCGTGTTCTTTGCCGTCATAATTGGTGGGAACGTAATCGGGCTTATTGGCTCCGCCCGGAAAAGAAGTTAACGTATCCATAAGCAAGGTTGAGGCGGTATAGCCTCTTTTTAAGGCGGCGACGTAAGTAACCGGTTTAATGGCTGATCCCGGCTGGCGTTTGGCGGTCACCACGTTGTATTTGCCGTCATAATCAGGGTCGTCATAATTTTTACTGCCAACCATGGACAAAATTTCTCCTGTTTTTGGGTTCATGACAATGGCCGCACCGTTGGTAATCTTCATTTTTTCCACCTTGGCAATTTCTGAAGAAACAATCTCCTGAATTTTTTCCTGAAAAGCCAAATCAAGGCTGGTAGTCACCCTCAAACCCCCCAGCTCAACCGCTTCCTCACCGTATTTATCCTCAAGCAGTTTTTTAACATACATTACAAAATGCGGGGCTTTTAAAATTCCCGAAGTAGAAGCAAATTTTATCTCTTCAAGCTCTTTAAGGGCATCTTCTTCCTCCTCACCGGTTATATATCCGTCTTCAGTCATTCTCCTTAAGACGTCTTTGGTCCGGCCGATAAAAGCCGTCGGTGTCTGGCTGAAAGGCGAGTATCTTGACGGGCTCTGGGGCAGTCCGGCTAAAATCGCCGATTGGGTTAAATTAAGCTCGGAAACACTTTTATCAAAATAAGTCTGCGAAGCTTCTTCAACCCCCCAGGAAGTACCGCCGTAAGGAACTTCATTAAGATACATCTGTAAAATCTGGTCTTTTGAATATTTAGATTCAATTTCAACTGCCAAGACAAATTCTTTAATTTTTCTAAAGATTGTTCTCTCCGAAGAGAGCAAAACGTTTTTAACCAGCTGTTGGGTTAAAGTTGATCCGCCCTGCAACCGATGGTGGACAACGACGTAATAAATCACCCTTAAATAACCTCTAATATCAAAGCCTTTGTGTTTGTAAAAATCCTGATCTTCAATGGCGATGGTTGCCTCTCTTAAGCTCGGCGGTATTTGATAAAGCTGAACCGCAGTTCTTTTTTGGTTGGAAAAAACGTCATAAATCAAGTTATTATTCCGGTCATATATTTTAGTGGCAAAACCCTCTTTCCTAACAATCCTGTCCGGCTGAGGAAGATCTTTGGCCAAAACAACCAAAAGGACACCGCCAAAGACCGTCATTGACAAAACGCCGATCAAAGCAATAAAAGAAAGTCTGGCTAAAACTTTAGCAAAACTTATTTTTTTAAATTTTGGCACATCGGCAGAACAGGAAGGGGGAGAAAACAAGGGTAGTTTTTTCTTTTGCAGCAACCTTCTTTTCCAAATATTTTGCCATGAAATATCGGCCATAAATCAAATATACCACAAATTTATCAGAATGTGATATATTAAGATGATGGATGAAGTAGAAAATTTGTTAACCAGGGGGGTTGAGAAAATTTATCCTTCAAAAGAGGAACTGGAAAAAGTTTTGCGATCCGGCAAAAAACTAAAATTATATCAGGGGTTTGATCCTTCCATGCCCAGCCTCCATTTGGGCAATTTTGCAGGTGTGATGAAACTGCGTCAATTTCAAAAACTTGGTCATGAGATAATTTTTTTAATTGGGGATTTCACCGCCATGATTGGTGATCCGGATAAACTTTCCGTCAGAAAACCGCTTACACGAGAAGAAACCAGACTAAATTCTACAAACTGGAAAGAACAGATAAAGAATATTATTGATTTTAACGGACCCAATCCAGCAAAGCTTTTATACAATTCAGAATGGTTAGACAAAGTATCTTTTAGGGATTTAATTGAAATTACTTCAAAATTTACTGCCCAACAGATGTTGGAACGAGACATGTTTCAAAAAAGAATGTCCGAAGGAAGACCGGTTTATCTCCATGAACTGTTATATCCGGTTGCACAGGCTTATGACTGTGTGTTTATGGAGGTTGATTTGGAACTGGCAGGAAATGACCAAACCTTTAATGCTTTAGCCGGACGGACCCTTATGAACGCCTTAAAAGGAAAAGACAAATTTGTTATGACTACCAAACTATTGGTGGATGCAAAAGGAGACAAGGTCGGCAAGACCACCGGCAACGCTTTGTTTTTGGATTCAACGCCGGAAAGTTTCTTCGGCGGGATTATGTCATTTCCGGATGAAGTGATCGGTCTTTCGTTTGAACTTTTAACCGAAATGTCTTTGGAAGGAATTGAAGAAAAAATTGCACCTGATCCAATGGGGGAGAAGAAACATTTGGCTTTTGAGATAGTCAGCCTTCTGTGGGGGGAAGAAAGCGCTCAAAAAGCAAAAACCGAATTTGAAAATACCTTTCAAAAAGGGTTGACTCCGGATAATATTCCGGAAGTGGTTATGGACAGTCAAGAAATTGAACTTACCGATCTTGTCGCCAAAGTTGCCAATATCAGTTTATCCGAATCAAAACGACTGATTAATCAAGGTGCAATAGAGATTGACACCCTTCCGGCAACCGATTTACACCAAAAAATCACACCCAAGAATGGAACCGTGATAAAAATAGGTAAAACCCGCTTCGTTAAGCTTAAAATATGATAAAATAAGCTGTCTTGCCGAGATGGCGGAGCGGTCAAACGCAAAGGTCTGTAAAACCTTCGCTCGTAAGGGCTACGTAGGTTCGAATCCTGCTCTCGGCACCAATATGATCTTGCGTAAAAAATACCAAAAACTCTGGAAAGTAATTATGATTATTGCAACCGTCGCTTTAATCTTAACTTCTATTGCCCCCTTTATTTCCAGCGCTTTCAAATAAACCATTAGGGTATAATTTAGGAAATGGAATTAAAAGATTCAATTGTTAGATTGCCGTTTGTGGGCCCGATTTATGCCAAACGGTTAGAAAAACTGGGTATTTTGACCATTGAAGACCTTCTTTTTCATTTCCCCTTCCGTTATGACGATTTTTCTAAAATTTCTTCTATTGCCGAACTTCAGGCAGGGGAGACGGCAACAATTACCGCCACCGTTGAGAAAATGACCAACGCCTTTACCAAAAACGGCAAAAGGCTTCAACAGGCGGAAATTTTTGACAAGAGCGGAAAAATTGAGGCAGTTTGGTTTAACCAAATGTACCTTTTAAGAACATTCAGAAAAGGGGAAACTTACAACTTTTCCGGCAAAGTTGCTTGGTTCGGCCGAAAAAAAGTCTTTGTCTCGCCGGATTATGAAAAAACTTCTTTAAAGTGTATTCATACCGCCAGACTGGTGCCGGTTTATAACGAAACTTACGGCATCTCTTCAAAGTGGTTGCGGTCAAGAATAAATTTTGCTTTAAAAAATTTTAACGATCAAGTAAAAGAGTTTTTACCCGACGAGGTTATTAAAAAAAACAATTTAATTACTGAAAAAGAAGCCCTTGACCAAATTCATTTTCCCGGAGATATGGACTTTGCTCAAAAAGCAAAATACCGGTTGTCTTTTGATGAGCTTTATTTAATTCAGCTTTCCTCGCTTTTAAGAAAAAAGGGCTGGCAAAAAAAAGTTTTGGGCAAACAGTTTTTTATTGATTTTGAAAAGTCAATGAAGTTTATTGACAGTCTGCCTTTTTCTTTAACCAATGCCCAAAAACGCTGCAGCAAAGAAATCTTGATTGATTTACAAAAAAGTACCCCAATGAACCGTCTGCTTCAGGGCGATGTCGGCAGCGGCAAAACCGTTGTTGCCGCTTTGGCCGCCTACACCGCCTATTTAAATAAAACTGACACGCTTTTTATGGCGCCGACCGAGATTTTAGCCAACCAGCACTTTGTGACATTAAAATCATTTTTAGAACCTCTGGGTGTACCGGTGGAATTAATTACCGGCTCAAACAAACCGAAAACAAGAAACAGCTCGCCAAAAGTAGTAATTGGCACCCATGCTCTGTTATATCAGAATTTTAAGACCGAGGATGTTGGTTTGGTCATTGTTGATGAACAGCATCGTTTTGGGGTAGAACAGCGCACTCTGCTATCCCAAAAAGGCAGAACACCGCATTTTTTAACCATGACCGCCACCCCCATTCCCCGGACAATTGCTTTAACCATGTACAACGATCTTGACCTTTCAGTTATGGACGAGATGCCCGAAGGCAGGATTAAAGTTAAAAGCTGGGTTGTTCCCAAAGAAAAAAGAGCCAAAGCTTACGGCTGGATAAAAACCAAGGTCAAACAAACGCCCCAGCAGGCTTTTATTATTTGTCCTTTTATTGAACAGTCAGAAACAAAAAGCACCATTAAGGCGGCAATTAAAGAATTTGAAACTCTTTCTAAGGATGTCTTTCCTGATTTAAAGCTGGGACTGCTGCACGGCCGGATGAAATCAAAGGAGAAAGACTCGGTTTTAACTTCTTTTAAAGAAGGAAGGCTGGATATTTTGGTGGCGACTCCGGTGGTTGAAGTCGGAATAGATATTCCCAACGCCACCATTATGATGATTGAGGCGGCCGACCATTTCGGTCTTGCCCAGCTTCACCAACTGCGGGGCCGGGTTGGCAGAAACTCACTTCAAGCATATTGCCTGCTCTTTGCCGATAACGATTCTCCTTTAAGCATAAATAGGCTGAAAAATTTGGAAACCATCAGTAATGGCATGCAGCTGGCGGAAGTTGATCTTAAATTGCGGGGGCCGGGCCAAATCTTTGGCACCGCCCAGCACGGCTTTACTGATCTGCACATTGCATCATTTTCCAACCTTGACCTAATTCAAAAAACCCGCCTGGCCGCCGAAGCCTCTTTAAACAATATCAGTCCCCACTTGAAAGACAAGCTCGAAAAGTATAAAATAGCTGCTATAAGCAATTAGCCATAAGCTATAAGCTTATTTTTATGGCACCACTAACAAAAAGGCGCTGGTCAACCAGAAGACAGGGAAAAAGAAGAGCAAGCATAAAGGCGAGAAATATTTCTGCCAACAAATGCAGTAATTGCGGGCAGTTAAAGCCAGTTGCTTCGGCTTGTCCTAAATGCGGTTTTTACCGGGGTAAACAAATCGTTACCATCAAACAGAAAAAAAATAAGGAGAAACCCTCACCCGAGAAGGAGGGTTAAGAAAGTTGAAAACAAGCAGTGACCCCCGCCACCAAAAAAGAAGAGAGACGGTCATGTCTCTTTTTTCCTTTTCGTTTCACGATAATCAGCCCCTGGAAGAAACGACCAAAAAAATCCTGGAAAACAAAGAAATCCTTGACAAAGAAATTACTTCCTGCGCCCCGGAATGGCCTCTCCTTAGAATAAATAAAATTGATCTGGCGATATTAAGACTGGCCTTTTTTGAACTTTTGATTCAAAAAAAAGAGCCGGCCAAAGTGATCATTGACGAGGCGGTGGAACTGGCAAAAGAATTCGGCTCTGAAAATTCCGCTCCTTTTGTAAACGGTGTTTTGGGAAATATTTTAAAAAAAATAGAAGATGGCCAACAATCTTGAGGATTTCTCCTCTCTGGAAACAAACATTAAGGTGGTTTTTAAGAATAAAAACCTTTTAAAACAGGCTTTTATCCATCGGTCTTATTTAAATGAAATTAAAGAAATTAATTTACAATCCAATGAAAGACTGGAGTTTTTAGGTGACGCCATTCTTTCTTTTTGGGTGTCAAATGAAATCTACAATAAATTTCCCGATTCTCCTGAAGGAAGCCTGACTCTTATCCGAACCCATCTGGTGAAGACCGAGACCTTAACCAAGCTGGCCCTAACCCTTAATTTGGGCAAATATTTACTGATGAGCAGGGGGGAAGAGGATGGCGGGGGAAAATCAAACCCGGCTTTACTGGCAAACAGTTTTGAGTCAATAGTCGGGGCAATTTTTCTTGATCAAGGCCTTGAAGAAACCGCGAGGTTTCTAAGAACACAGTTTACTGAGCTTCTTGGGCAAATTTCTGATATAAACAGTATAAAAGACAGCAAAAGCACTTTTCAGGAAATGGCTCAGGCCAAAGGTTATTCTTCTCCGACATACCGCCAAATTTCGGCTTTGGGGCCTGATCATGAAAAAACTTTTACCATGGGTCTTTATCTTGACGAAAAGCTTATTGCTTTGGGAACCAGCCGGTCAAAACAGGAAGCGGAAGAAGCAGCGGCAAAAGAGGCTTTAACCAAAAAACTACTTGAGAAACTGCCCAAAATCAAGTAAAATAGCAACTATTATGTCAGCCAGTATTAGATTGTCAATGATGGGGAAAAAGAAACAACCAATCTTTCGGATAGTTGTTTCGGAAACAAGATATAAAAGAGACGGCAGACCTGCCGCAATTTTGGGTACTTACAATCCAAACATCACCCCGCCAAAGTTAAGCTTAGACAAAGAGGCGTTTGAAAAATGGGTTAAAAGAGGAGCCATTATTTCCGACGGCCTTCGCAAAATTTTACCCGCTTCGCCAAAGCGAGGCGAGCCCGAGAAAAACATATGATAGATTTTCTTACCAAAATTGTTGCCGCGATTGTTGATGATCCGAAAAATATCAAAATTGATTTTGAGCAGGCAAACGGTCTGTCAATCTATAAAATATTTGTCCCGGAAAGTGAAGTGGGCAAAGTCATCGGCAAAGAGGGAAAAGTCATCAGTTCAATCAGGTCTCTTGCCCGGCTTAAGTTTTTTAAGAAACAAGAAAAGGTTTTAATTAAAGTTGAAGCTTTAGTTTAAACTGCTTTAAGGAAAAGGGTTATCTTTCCCCACCACAACAGTTTCTGTGGCTGATTCTTCACTTGCTTGAAGTTTCAAACTAAAACGGTTGTATTTTGCCAGCTCTTGAATTAAAGTGTTTCCGTTGTTATCAATTTTTGGTAAAGGTTCATCAATTTTTCCCAGCGTCTTGGGCAGAGGTGAAAAGAAGGTCTTTAGACTCATTGTTCCCTCCAAATCAGGCAAAGAAGCGCTTGGGGTAGAGGATAGATTGGTAAAATCAATCTTTTCAACCTCAATTAAAGGAAGAACCCGGCTGAAGTCTTCTAAAATATCACTAAAATTTAAATAGGAAGCGTTAAAAGCAAGCTTCATTGATAAAAGGGTTGAATTGTCGTCGGTTTTTTGGGCCGACTGGGTTGAAATCAATCCGGGAGATAAATCAAAGGAATTTAAAAAAGCTCCGTTTTCTTCAAATATCTGTTTTGTTTGAACCAGCATGCCATAGAAGTTTTTTTCTTGGGGAAGAGCTTCTAAAAGCAGACTTTCCGAGTTGTATAAATCAGCCTCGGACAAAGTTTTTAAATCCTGCAGTTTACCGATCAGTTTGTTTATCTCAACTTTTTGGCTGTCAATCTGGGCTTTTTGTGCCATAATCTGTTTGATTTTGGGAAGCAAAAAGAATATTCCCAAGATAACAACCGCTAAAATAATAAAAACCGGAAAATAGACCTCTTTTAAGGGCAGGCTTTGTTTTTTGTTTTCTAAATTGCCGGCGTTCTTAATCATATTTTGACCCCAAGAGTTATTGCGTATTTTTTATCTCCGGATCTGATAATAGACGGATAAAAAACTAGGGAATATTTTCCTTCAACAAAAACTTTTCTGACTGTTTCATTAAATTTTGCCAATGCTCCTTCCCCGAGACAATCACCGGAAATAGTCATTCCGCCATCGCTGCCGATTTTCAAGGAAAGGGGAACAAACTCGGGAATTAAAATTGCCTTCAGGTCTGAAATTGACTTAATATATGATGTTCTGGAGATTAACAGTTTGCCAATTAAATCAATTCGGTTGGTTATGGTGACCAAATAGGATTCGGTTTTATGGTATTTTTGGATATCAGCCTTAAGCTGATTAATTTTACTTTGATTACCGGCCAGTATTTTATTTGTTGATAAAAAAAGAAAATAAATTACCACGGAAAGAACTAAAAAAAGAATCAGAAACAAATAGGAAAAAAACTGAACTTTTTTCTTCATTTTCTGAAGAGAAATATCCTTTTTACTGACCGTGCTGATTAAATTAATTTGCTCCTTCATAGAAGAATTTACTTACCTTTAATTGCCAGCCCGCAGGCGACCGTAAATAACGGTGAATTTTTTTTAAGCGCCTGAAGATTGGGAACATTGCCAACCAACAACGCTAAAGGGTCGGCGGTCTGAACTTCTAAGTTTAACGTCTTGGCAAAATATTCATTTATTCCCGGAAGAAGCGCGGTGCCGCCGCCCAAAACAACCACCTTCATCGGCTCCGGAACTTTTTCCTCGTAAAACCTGATCATTTTATTTATTTCATTTGCCGCCACCGCCAAAATCGGCTCAATCACGTTAAATATTTTTCCCTCAAATTGATTGGTCAAACCATAGGTTTTTTTATACTCTTCGGCCGTAGCTATATCCATACCCAGTGAATTGGAAACAGCGCGGGTGATGCCTTCACCGGCAGAAGGCAGCTGGCGGGTTAAAAAGAAATTTCCATGGCTGACTAAAATAATGTCAAGCGATCTGGCCCCCATGTTGAGAATAACCATGTTGCCCTGATTAAACAACGGTCTTAAACAGCGGATAACCGACAAACTTTCTGCTTCAATTGTCACCGGCATCAGATCAGACATTTTAATTATTTTCAAATACCGATTAACCAAAACCGAGGGAACCGCCACCAAAAGTACTTTAAATTTGTTGTTGTTATCGCTTTCTTCATCGGGAATAATCTCCCAGTCTAAATTAACTTCGGAAATCGGCATCGGGACAACATTTTCCGCTTCCCAGGGAATAGCTGAAGAAAGTTCGCTGTCGCTCATCTTGGGCACCTCAATAATCCGGGAGAAAACGCTTCTTTCGGGAACGGCGGTCACAATGTTTTTGGTGGTAACTTTTGATTCGTCTTTTAATTTTTTGATTGCTTCGGCAATTAAAACAATATCTTTTTGGTTTTCAAAAGACAAATCAACGGCGGGGGTTTTAATTAAACCCGCCGCCACCAACCGAAAAAGATTTTTATCTTTCTGGAATTGAATAATTTTAATTGAATTTGAACCAATGTCTAAACCAAAATGGTCTGCCATATTGTTTTTCTAAATTTCTTTAAATTTTTTATAAATTATTGTATGTCTGCACCGGAAAATAGCACATAATCAAAAATCGGCGGGGTAGTTTCCCAAAATTGATACTGAACTAATTTTTCCGTCACCCCGGATTCGGTAACTGTCGCGGTTGACTCAAAAGAATTTCCCTGGGGGGGGAAATTGGCATCGCCGACAACCCCAACCGGCTGGGAAGTAGGATTAAATAAAAGCTTAACGCGGACAAAATAGGGGACAGTTCCGACCGGAAGAGTAATTTCCCCCGAGCAAAAGGAAAAATCGTCCAAACCGCATCCAGTTACGGCAGGAGTAAAATTAGTGGCCGGAGTTCGGGCAATTGGATCGTAAACATACCGCTTGGCTAAAAAGTTGATACCGTCTTTATAAATTAAGGTTGCCTCTAGGGCCGGTTTATCGTCGCCTTCAAGAGTACCGTTCCCCCAATAAAAAGTTAAGGTTGTGCCGGAATAGCCGCCGGTATCAATTAATTTTCCGGCATCATCATGGTTCGCCAACCAAAGGGTAACTGCTTCTCCGGCCGCTAAATTCACGGGAAAAACAAATTTATTTTTTACGCCAAAAGCGGCTTTTTTAACCGAATATTCAACCCCCCCCAAATTACTTGGCAGTTCGGACCCGACCGATTGGTTGGCTTTTAACGCCTGCTCCAAACCGGCCTGAGCAACCCAAAGGGCCCGGGCAGATTCCTGCGACTGCTGGGAAATTTTAATATCAGTTACCGAGCGGGAGGCGATTGATAAACTAACCACCAATATCACTGACATTACCAAAAGTATGGTTAATACGACTTGACCGTCTCTGCTTTTTAAACAGGGCAGTAATTTTTTCATCTTAAACAAGTTTAGAATAAAACAACGGCCGAAGTCAATAATTTCTAGTCATGACTTCGGTCTTAAAATCGATTTTTCCGCTTTCGCTCGGTCTTGAAGAAACACCTTTCTGGCTGACACTAAATTCAATACTAACCCGGGATGGTTTTCCGGCAAAAGTAACACAGGAAAAATCGCATCCGGAAACAGCAACATTATCACCGGTCAAATCAGCGGAATTAGAAGAAATTTTAAATTTTTCATTATCAGGGTCATCATCACAAAAAAATTCCGTTAAATTGTCATTAATGTCTCTTACGTCAATTTGTTTACCACCTGCGGGGCAGGAGACACTTTTTGAATTTAAAATCATTCTTTGCATGACGTTGAGGGCGTAATTACCGTTTTGCCTCGCTTCTTTACCAATCTCTGCTTTTCCGCTTCCGGAAATAGAGGAAAACAAAAAACCGGTGGTAATCACCGCCACTACGCCGACGATAGCAATCGTAACCATCATCTCAATCAAGGTAAAGCCATCCTTAATTTTGAATTTTACATTTTGCATTTTGAATTTAATTAGTGACATAAGTATCAAAGCTGGTTGAGTGTTCAAAATCTTTTCCATCGCATTGACCAAAACCAGTTACCTCTGCTTTTTCGTCCCAAAAAACAACCACTGTAATTTGGGCTATTTTGGCTTGCGAATAATTGGGCGTTGTCGTTGGAAGCAGGTTTGGGTCTGAAGATTTATCAGAAACCGTAGTTTTTAGACAATAACCCTCGATTTGATCGTATTCATCTCTGTTAAAATGATTAAAAAAGACTTGATCTGTCCAAAACTTACTATTTTTATTTTTAAAATCAACTACTTCCGCAAATTTCTTTTGAGCCAAGGCGGTAATCTTGCTTTGGTCGGCGGAAAAACGAGCGCTTTTAATTGACAGGGTTGAAACTTTGACTAAGCCCAAAGCCACCAAGCTGATAATTCCCAAAGCAACCACCACCTCCCAAATTGACTGGCCTTTTTTAAAATTATTCTTCTTCAACTTTAATCACGCCTCCTGTTCCAACACTAATAATTTGAGAAAAACTGTTTCCGCTAAGAGTCAGTTGACACGGGTCTGTGTCGGGAGTACATGTCGTCCCCTGATTTAAAACATTAAAAAAAATTTTATCAAAACCATTATGCGTAAAATCGGGCGGAAGAGACCCTGTTCTATAGGGGTTTGTTGTCTTAACACCGTCTACCCCCCCGCTGCATTTAATATTTATTGAATAATTTAAAGAAGCAGGAAGAGAACTGTCAAACCTAAAGGTATAACCATTTAACGTTCCGAGGCATCCTTCGGGTTTTTGATTATTGGCCGCCAGACTTTGCGCCAAGCGAATATCCTCAACAATTTTCCTGGCGGTTTGCAAAACCAACTGTCTCCGGCTAAATTCTATATAACTGGCAATGCCGATTGAAGAAAGAACCCCAATTAAAGAAATTGTTACCAAAATTTCAATTAATGTAAAGCCAAAGGCAGGTTTTTCGGGCATATATATTCATCTAGGGATTAATAGTTTTGTAATTACAGGTGCAGCCGGCACCGCAACTTCCACAACCCGTCACCGCTGCAGTTGCCCCAATTTCCAAAGAGGCGCAGAGAATATAGGAGTTGGCAGAAACAAAAGAATAACTGTAACTGCACGAACCCGGATCTTTTGGAACCTCAGCCATGTAAATACTGCCGTTACACGAATTTCCATTACTCAACCTGGCCTTGTTCGCTGGATATTCTTTACAATCAGTACGATAGATCTCCAAAGCAGAACGGATCTGCTCCAAATCCGCCTTTCTTTTTGCGTCTCTTGATGATTTTCTGGGTCCCTGATAGGAAACCAGCCCCACCCCTATTAATACGGCAATAATCGTCATCACCACCAAAATTTCAATCAATGTAAAACCTTTATTTTCTTTCATAATTTTTTAGTAACTTTTTTAGTAACTTAAGGAAGGGGACAAATTGAGGTAAGTGGATTAGGTAAATCTACATCCTCAATTTTGCCCACTTTTCCATTGCTACAAATAAACCAATTTCCGCCTGTTTCAAATTTTGCCCTAAGAACAAATTTTGTCGCTGTAGCTCCCTGGCTATCTCCGTCTTCACAGTAATAATATTTATAAGAACCCGTATCTTTTGGATCAATTAAAGCACTGCTCATATAATTAACTAGGGGTGCATATCCCCCGTAGAGTTTATCGACAGGTTCTTGGTTACAATTAGTATCAGCAGCAGTTAGCCCTGGATACTTTTGATTATTTCCTGCCGCATAGGTTTCCAGGGCAATCCGGTATTGGTTTAAATCGCTTTTTCTTACTGTATCCCTTGCCTGCTTTTGCGCTCCGGTAAAACCAGAAAGGGTTAAAGCTGCCAATATACCGATAATTGAGATCACAACCAAAAGTTCAATTAATGTAAAACCTTTATTTTTTATTTTTAACATTTGTTTTATTTCACCTCCTTTGTTTAAATTAACTGCTTATTATTAACGACTAATTAATCAGCACAAACAACATAATAAGGTTTTTTATTTGGTTCTGCCCCATAAGCCGGCGCTCCGCAATCCCGCGGACATTTTTCTTTAGACTCTTCAATACTGGGGTCAGATTCATTTTCAAGCGTTGCCAATAGTCTAAAATCGTCAGTTCCATCAGCACAACTTGCTCTATAGTAACCATAAGGATCTTTTGAACGCGGATCGCCGGGAACCCGTTTTAGATAAACCATACTTCCGTTGCTAAACTCTAATCCCGCCTCTGGAATTCCAGCCGGATATTCATTAAAGTCGTTATAATATATCCTTAAAGCTTTCTTAATTTGGTCTAAATCCGACTTTCTGGCAACATCCCTTGCTCTTTCCCTGATGCCGGAAACATTGCTTAAAATCAAGCCGGCCAAAAGCCCAATTATGGAAATCACCACCAAAAGCTCAATCAGGGTGAATCCTGCTTTCTTAACCCTTAATACTTGATTCTTAATACTTAATACTCGTTTCATGGTGTTGTATTTGAACTGGACACTCCATAATTGTAATGAAAAACATCATTACAGGTAATATCTAGTGTCGCTCTCGGATCCTCTGTATTTTCCAGTTTAGCATAAATTTTATAGGCAACTGGTGGGCCAGCCGAATAAACATAACAATATTCAGGGTTGCCGGTCGGATCTCCGGGTAATTCTTTCATATAGATTGTTCCTTTTGCGTCAGAAAATTCACTAAAACCCCAAGTTAAAAGCGCTGTTGTGGTAATTTTACCGGAAGCAGAAGTTGGATATTTTCCATAATCATTGTTATACATTTCCAAAGCTCTTTGGATTTGCTCTAAGTCCGATTTTCTTTTAGCGTCGCGGGATTTCATTAAACTGGTCCGAAAGCTGGTTAAACCAATAGTTGAAAGTATCCCCAAAATTGCCATCACCACCAAAAGCTCAACCATGGTGAAGCCTTTATTTTCCTCACGCTTTTTGCTTTTTTTCATTTCTGTTTTCATCTTTTGTTCTTTTTTTATTTTACACATTCGCTTAAAGGATTGCTCGGTGTACCGCATAAATTAACTCCGGCAGGGTCACAATTTGGTTTATTCGGGTAATTAGGCGAACAACAAATCGTTTTTTCGCAATCTCCTGAAAGGAGAGTGCAAATTCCCTCAATACAACCATAATATTTAACCGATCCCGTTGGAGTCGGAATTGCGGTGGGGGCGGGCGGAAGAATTCCTTCAACCCGATAATTGGGACTGGTAACAACATAATTTCCCCGACCATAATCAATGCCTGTATCTAGTTCCATGTTGGCAAAAAGGCCGTATTTTGAACTTCCGCTACCAGCTCCGCAATCTGAACCCTCGGGAATGTAATAATAATAAGGGAGCTCTGTTTTGGGATCACGGGGAATAGAGGACGAATAAGGGGGAAGTTCATCCTCCAATACCAAAGGGTAACAGCCTTTATCGTTATTATAATCCTCTAAAATAGTTGAAATTTTTTTAAGATCAGATCTTCTTTTGGCATCTCTGGCTTTAGCCAGTTGAGTTCTGGGGTTTAATGTCAAGGCGGCTAAAATAATCAATACCGCTATAATGGCAATGACCACCACCAGCTCCATTAAAGTAAAGCCAAAACGAAACCTAAGATTTTTTCTCCCCATAAAATTGTTGTTAATGTTGCAAATGACAAAAATGGACCAAAGGCAATTTTTTGTTTTAATTTTGCTTTACTTCCTAAAATAAGTATGATACCTGCAAAAGCGCCTGTCAAGAAGGCAACATAAAAAGCAACAATAATTTTAGGAAAACCCAAAGAAAGTCCCATTAAAAAAGCCAGCTTGACATCCCCAAAGCCCATACCCCTGCCCTTGGTCACAAGATAAATAATAAATAAAAACAAAAAAGCGCCGACTGCGGATGTCATAGAATTAAGAATTAAGAATTTAGAATTTAGAGGGGGAAAAGCCGTTTTTATTAAAAAAAGACCGATTAAAGGTAAAAGAATTTCGTCAGGAATAATTTGGTTCTCAAGGTCAATTAAAAAAATAACAATCAAACCCCAAGTTAAAAGCAAATAGCAAATAAAACTAAAAATTATTTGAAAATTTAATAATTGATTGAAAATTGTAAATTGAAAATTGAAAATTAAGACTGTCAAAACACCAGTTACTATCTCAACTAATGGATATCTAGGGGAAATAGGGGATTTACAAGCTCTGCATTTTCCCCGAAGCATTAAAAAAGAAAGTAAAGGGATATTGTCAGACCAATGGATTTTTGTTTTGCATTTTGGACAAAACGACCGGCCTTTAACAAAATTTAGATTTCTCGGGAGGCGGTAAATAAGCACATTTAAAAAACTGCCAACAACCAAACCAAAACTTAAAACAAAAACCGATATTAATGCCATATAGTCAGTTTACTCTTTCCCAACCAAAAGGTTCAACCAAAACTGGTTGAACCTTTATCTGTTCCTCTTAGCTTCTGTTACCCAACTTTAAGGCAAACAGGAAAAAACAGTAGATTCATCTCCTGTACAAACCGTCGCAACTATTGGATCTAAATCAGGTGGTAAACCTGTTGTACACCGATTCATGGCTTCCGTCTGGAATGATGCTGATTTTGGATGAAAACAAGCATAAGTAGCATCACCGGAATCTCCATGGTTGTATACCCAAAGAGGATTATAATTTGTATCTTGTATCCTGGTGACAAAAGCTGCTTTAAGCTCAGCTGTTCCTTGTTGAGAAAGTTTATCCATGACAGCCACGGCAGTTGCTCCACCATTATCCACCCACCCTACATCGTTGCTGTCGGTCCAAGCAAGGGGGCAGTTTGCGGCGGCACAGGATTCGAAAAACCAAGGATACCATCCCATTGAGGTGTAATAACGATCAATTGCTCCTAACAATTGTTCTGCATCTGCCCGGCTTCCGGTATCTCTAGAACGGTTAATCTGCTCGATCGGGTTAATGGCTGAAAGAACGGCAACCGCCAAAACACCCAAAACCGCAATCACGATCAGAAGCTCAATCATTGTAAACCCGGCGAAATTTTTAATTTTTAATTTTAAATTTTTAATTCTTTTCATATTCACCTCCCTTCAACTGTTTCATATTCTCTATTTAATCGCGCTTGTCAAACTGTATATCGGCAAAATGATGGCGATTATCAAAAAGCCGACTCCAACACCTAATATAATCATTATTAAAGGTTCAATTGCAGTTGTCAAGCCTTTTAAAGATTCCTCAGACTCGCTTTGAAAAAACTGGGAAACTTTTAAGAGAACTTCGTCCAATTTACCTGTTTCTTCGCCGACAGAAAGCATTTGAGAAACAATCGGCGGAAAGTTTGGGTTTTTAGATAAAGCGTCAGACAAAGCATAGCCTTTTTCAACCTGCTTGTTGGCTTCTTCAATGCCTTCTTCAATAACGGAATTATTGGCGGTTTTCCCGGAAATTTCCAGGGCTCCGGTTATCGGCACCCCCGCTCCGATTAAAAGACCCAATGTTCTGGTAAATTCTGCCAAAACAACTTGTTTCATTAATTTTCCGGCAACAGGAATTTTAAATTTCAGTTCATCAATTTTTCTTTTACCGGAAGGAGTAGAATTTATTTTTTTAAAAAGCGTTCCTAAACCAAAAATTATCAGTAAAACTACCCACCAAAACCTAGTGGCCAAACCGGAAATGGTCATCAGGGCTTGGGTTGCCGACGGCAGCTGAGCATCAAATTCCTTGTAAAGCCCCAAAAGTTTGGGGATAACAAAAATCATCATCACCGTCGCGACGGCAATCATTCCGACAACAATAATAATCGGATAAATCATCGCCCCTTTTATTTTTGCTCTAAATTCACGGTTGGATTCCAAATTGTCTGCCACCCGGCTTAAAATATTGTCCAATACTCCGGCTGCTTCACCCGCCCTGACCAGGGCAAGATAGACCGGAGAAAATATCTTGGGGAATTTTTGAAGCGAGTCGGCTAAAGACAGCCCGCCTTCAACATCCCTTAAAATGCTTTCAGTCGCTTCTGTCAGGCGGTGTTTACCTTGAGTTTTTAAAAGAACAAGCGCATCGGTTAGAGGCAGTCCGGCATTAATCATGGTTGAAAGCTGTCTGGTAAAAGTAGCAATTTCAGAAAGAGAAACCCGCTCAAAATATTTTTTAAGAATCGGGGCCAGCAGGTTTTCTTTTTTTTCCTTTAGATAAAAAGGGTGTAACTTTTTCTCCCTTAAAATTACCAGAGCCTGATGGGATTCATTGGCCTCAATTTCTCCCTTAATCAAACTACCGGAAGAGTTTTTGGCTTTATACAAATAAGTCGGCATAATTTTAAACTGCCCTGGTTAATAACCGGGTCACTTCTTCGGGCCGCAGGGCATATAATTTCGCTGTTTCAACGCTGATCTTCCCCTCGTTGACCAACTTTACCAGAGATGCTTCCAAGGTTGACATTCCCAGGCTGCCCGAGGTTTGGATAATATTGTCAATCATATGGGTCTTGCCGTCTCTAATGGCAGTTTTAACCGCTGAAGTGGCGACCAAAACTTCGTATGCCACCATTCTGCCGCCAGCGGTTAAAGGAACCAGTCTTTGCGAAAGCACCGCCTCCAAGGAGGTTGACAGCTGAATTCTGATCTGGTTTTTTGATTCTTCGGGGAAAGCATCAATAATTCGGTCAACTGTTTGGGCCGCCGAATTGGTATGCAGGGTAGAGAAGACCAAATGGCCTGTTTCGGCAATGGTTAAGGCCGCCGCAATGGTGTCGTAATCCCGCATTTCCCCGATAAGAACCACATCCGGATCTTCTCTTAAGGCAGAACGCAAAGCCGCTGCCCATGAATGGGTGTCAAAAGACAGCTCTCTTTGTGAAACCAAGGACCTTCGGCTTTTAAAAACAAATTCAATCGGGTCTTCAATGGTAATGACGTTGCAGGAACGATTGGCCAAAATTTCCTTAATAATCGCCGCCAGAGTCGTTGATTTTCCGTGGCCGGTCGGGCCGGTAACCAAAATAAAGCCCTGTTTTAAAGTTGCAAATTGATGACAAATAGGAGGAAGCAATAAATCATCAATACTTTTTATTTCAATGGGAATAAAACGCAGTGAGCCAGCCAGACTGTCTTTTTGGTGGTAAAGATTAACCCTGAATCTTCCTTTACCGGCAAGCTCAAAAGAAAAATCAATCTCTTTGTTATTCAGCAACAGTTCTTTTTGCTCAGGCGAAATCAAAGAAAAAAGTAAATCTTCGGCTGTTTTTTTGGTAATTATTCCTTGATCGTTTAAAAAAGACAGTTCTCCGTTAATCCTTAAACACGGAGGGGAATCAACCACCAAATGCAAATCAGAGGCCTTTTTTTCAATGGTTATCTGCAGTAAATCTTGAATATTGGTCATATACCTCCTTTTTAGTCTTGAGCAACCCTCAAAACTTCTTCTAAAGTAGTAATCCCTTCAACTGCTTTTAAATATCCGTCTTGTTTAAGAGTAATCATGCCTTCGGAAACTGCTGTTTTTTCAATATCCATGGCCATGGTATTTTCTGTCACCAGCCTGGCAATCTTTTCCGTCACCGGCAAAACTTCAAAAACTCCGATCCGGCCAAAATAACCGGTATTATTACACTCCTGACAACCTTTGCCTTTTGAAAGCAGGAATTTTTCTCCTTGTTTGGGAGAATACAACTGACCAAGGGTTTTTTTAATATCTTCCGTCACCTCTGGTCCGGGTTCATAAGTTTCTTTGCAGGCGTTGCAGATTTTCCGGCATATTCTCTGCGCCACAATAGCGGTTAAAGTTGAGGCCAGTAAAAAGGCTTCGGCGCCCATATCAAGTAAGCGGGGCAGAGATTGAGAGGCGCTTTTGGTGTGGATAGTGGAAAAGACCAAATGGCCGGTCAAAGAGGCCTGGATGGCCAAATCAGTTGTTTCCCGGTCGCGGATTTCTCCCACCATAATAATATTCGGATCCTGCCGTAAAAATGACCGCAGACCGGAAGCAAAAGTCAAACCGGCCCCCGGATTTATCTGAACCTGGTTGACGCCGGCAATTTTGTATTCAACCGGGTCTTCCAAAGTAATAATATTAACCTTGGTTATGTTTATTTTAGACAAAACCGAATAAAGGGTGGTTGTTTTGCCGCTCCCGGTCGGACCGCAGATTAGAATAATGCCGTGCGGTCTTAAAATTGCGTCTTCTAGGTTTTTCAACGCCCTTCCGCGTAGACCCAACTCCTGCATGGTCGGGACACCGCCGCTTTTTTTAAGAAGCCTCATCACTATCTTTTCACCATAAACAGTTGGCAGAGAAGAAACACGTAAATCAACCTCTTGACCGTCAGTTTTAAAATTAAACCGGCCATCCTGGGGGACTCTTTTTTCATCAATCTTCATATCGGTCAAAACTTTTATTCTGGAAACCAGGGCATCATGAACATTTTTAGGAAGCACTAATTTTTCATGCAAAACCCCGTCAATCCGATAGCGGACTCTGGTTTTATCTTCCTCCGGTTCAATGTGGACATCAGAGGCCCGATAGCGGATGGCAAACTCCAAAATAGTGGAAACAATTTTTGCAATCGGCTCTTTTCTGATTAATTCCGGATTGGTGGTGATATCCATTGTTTTTGTCTGGCCGGAAGGAGCCGATTCTTTTAAGGCCGCGGAGACTTCGGTGGTTAAATTTTGGCCGTATCTTTCGTCAATTGCTTTCTTTATTTCCGCCGGCAAACTGATATAGGCTTTTATTTTCCGGCCGGATTTGGTTTCGGCAAATTCAATTGCCTCCGGATCAAAAGGATTGGCAAAAGCAACCGACAGTTCTTTGCCGTCTGCGGAAACTACAAAGGGGATTAAGGAGAATCTCTCCGCCACTAACTTTGGTAAAATTTCCAGAACTTCCGGGGCCGCTCCAACCTCATTCAAATTAACATAAGGAATATTAAAAAGTTCACCTTTTGCTTTAACGACCTGCTCTTCCGAAATACCAAATTTCTGCAAGACGGTTTCTTCGGGTTCACCGGAACTGGCGACTTCCAGCTTAATTTTTTCAAGCTGGTCTTCGGTTAATAATTTCTCATTAAAAAGAAGCTCTGATATACTTAATCCGTCGGGCATTAAATCTATTATTAATAATAGCCAGACAAAAGTCAATCAAATATGCAGACTTTTCTGATTACCGGCGCTGACGAAAAAGGCAGACTAAAGAAATTTGAAGAAATTGTCGGGGAAAAATTATCCTCTTTAAAAAACTCCCCGGATTTTTATCTGCTTAAGACGGAGGAAAACAGCATCGGCATTGCCGAAGTCAGAACCCTGCAGGAAAATCTTTCTTTAAGGCCCTATGAGAGAGAAAATAAAATCGTTCTGATTTATGAGGCGCAGAATCTGACCATTGAGGCTCAAAACAGCCTTTTAAAAGCTCTTGAAGAACCGGATATAACCTCACTTATTTATCTGACTGCCCCTGATAGTTCTTTTCTGCTGCCGACAATTGCCTCCCGCTGTCAAATTATTTATCTGCCGAATAAAAATGGCGTGGAAATAGATGAAAAAGAAGAACAAAAAACAAATGAATTATTCCAAAATTTATTAAAAGCATCTGCCGGAAAACGCTTTAAAATTCTTGAAGAAGAGGGGATTGCCAAAGACAGAGCCTCCGCCATAAAATTTCTTGATAAATTGCTTTTTGTTATTAGAAAAAAACTATTAACCGATTACAAAAAGACCAATCTTGGTCTCTTATCCCTAATAATAAAATACAAAAAATATCTTGAAGCAAACTGCAACGTAAAATTGACTCTTGAAGTTTTTTTAACAGAAATTCCTTGTTTAATTAATTAAATAGCCCCCTGATAAGTCTCTTTTTCACCCTTGATTTACCCCATTTTTATCGGTAAAATGGTTATATTAAGGAGAGTCAAGCTCTCAATTTTTTTGCCTCCAAAAAATGGCTGATGATTTTACAAAAGATTACAATGCGCAGAGCATTCAAGTCCTGGAAGGGCTGGAACCGGTTCGCAAGAGACCGGGCATGTATATCGGCTCAACTGACGCCAAGGGCTACCGCCACCTGATTATTGAAATCATTGACAATTCCCTTGACGAAGCGATTGCCGGTTTTGCTAAAAATATCTGGGTGACTTTGCTTGCCGACGGACGGGCGATGGTTACCGATGACGGCAGAGGCATTCCGATTGAAATAAATCCAAAGTACAAAAAAAGCGCTCTTGAGCTGGCAATGACCAAATTGCATGCCGGCGCCAAATTTGACGGCCGGGCTTATCAGGCATCCGGCGGTCTTCATGGTGTCGGCGCCAGTGTCGTCAATGCTCTTTCTTCTTTCATGCGGGTTGAAGTTAGAAGAAATGGTAAAACTTATTTTCAGGAGTATAAATACGGCGATCCGGTTTGGCCGGTGGCGGAACTTGACCGCAAGAACGAAAAAGCCATGGAAAACCGGGCGGAAAGCCTTTCTCCTGTTCCTTTGCCGGAAACCGGCACCACTACCATTTTTCTGCCTGATAAAAAAGTTTTTCCTGATTTAACCTGGGATTATGATTCAATTGAACAGCTGTTGCGTGACCGGGCTTATCTGATTGCCGGCGTAAAAATCATTCTTGCCGATGAAAGAAGCAAATCAACCAAGGTTTTTTATTTTGAGGGCGGGATAAGATCATTGGTCAACCATCTTAACCGCAACAAAAAAACATTAACTTCAGTCATTCATTTTGACCGCCAGTTTGAAAAATGCCTTATTGAAGCGGCAATCCAATATAATGACACTTTTACGGAAAACGTATATTCTTTTGTCAACACCATCAATACCGTTGACGGCGGCACCCATGTCACCGGCTTTAGGATGGCCTTAACCCGGTCAATCAATGATTATGCTTCCAAAACCGGAGCAATCAAAAGCGAATCTGAATCATTGACCGGCGAGGACACCCGCGAAGGTTTAACCGCGGTAATTTTTGTCAAAATGTCGGCTGACAATATCCAGTTTGAATCCCAGACCAAAACAAAATTAAATAACCAGGAAGTCATGGGTTATTCGGCGCAAATGGTCAAAGAATCACTGGACAATTATTTTGAGGAAAATCCTTCCGAAGCCAGGGCCATTATTGAAAAAGTCATGCTGGCCGCCCGCGCCCGCCTCGCCGCACGGGCCGCCAAAGACGCGGTTATCAGAAAGGGCGCCTTAGAGGGAATGACCCTGCCGGGAAAACTGGCCGACTGCCAGGAAAAAGACCCCGCGGAAAGCGAGATTTATATTGTGGAAGGAGATTCGGCCGGCGGGTGTTTTTCTGGTGACACAAAAATTTCTTTAACCGACGGAAGAAATCTTTCTTTTAAAGAACTTATTAACGAAGATGAACTAGGAAAAAAGAACTATTGTTATACCATTAAAAATGACGGAAATATCGGCATTTCATTAATCAAAAATCCACGAGTTACCAAGACCAACACTGAAATAATAAAAATTATTCTTGATAATAACGAAGAAATTGTCTGTACCCCGAATCATCCATTTATGCTTCGGGACGGAAGTTTTAAAAAGGCGATTGAATTGTCTCAAAATGATTCTCTTATGCCCTTAAGAAAGAAGCTTTCAAAAATTGAGGGCCGAATCACAATTGAAGGATATGAAATGGTCTTAAATCCTATGACTCACAAATGGCAATTTACCCATTTATTGGCAGATAATTTTAATTTAAATAATTCCGTTTATTCAATAAATGACGGTGGGCATCGTCATCATAAAGATTTCAATAAATTAAACAATAATCCAGAAAATATTATTCGCGTTTCCAAAGAAAAACATTTGAAATTACATTCAGAGATTATTGAAAAAACAATCGGTAGACCGGATGTTAAACAAAAGGTTGCTCAATTACACAAAACGCACGATTTTAGAGAAAAAATAAAACAGTCAATGTCCACACCGAAAATGAGAAAAATTTTAAGCGAGAGAGCAAAAAAACAATGGGAAAATAAAGAATATAGAGATTTTATGACACGAATGTTTTCTGAATTTTATAAAAAAAATGAAAATTACAGAAAGCAAAACAAACAAATGCTGCAAAAAAGTCAAGAAGAATATTGGAGTAAACCAGAAAACAAAAACAAACAATCCGAGAGGGTAAGAAAATTTTTTAACGAACATCCCGAATGTCGTCTTCTGTTAAAAGAAGAAGCAAATATTGAATGGTCAAATCCAGAATTAAGAAAATGGAGAAGCCAAAAAACAAAACAGCAATGGACAAAAGAATTCAGAGCAAAAAGGAAGGTCGCATATAATCAAACTTATCTTAATAACTGTTTGCGTGTACTACATGATATTTATCTTGAAACAAAATCTATTAATAAAGACGAGTACGAAAAGATCAGGGAGACTACTAACAATAAGAGCCTTTTAAAATATAGTACAGTCTGTTGTCGGTTTTTTGAAGACGATGAAGGAAAATTATCTGAGGCAGTAAGGAATTACAACCACCGTATTAAAAAAATAATACAACTTGAAGAAAAAATTGATGTTTATGATATTGAAGTTCCTAAAACACACAATTTTGCGCTTGCCTCTGGTATTTTTGTTCACAACAGTGCCAAACAGGGGAGAGACCGAAAATTCCAGGCAATTTTACCTTTAGGGGGAAAAATCCTGAATACAGAAAGAGCCCAACTGGATAAAATAATTGCTTTTGAAGAATTAAAAGATTTAATTATTGCTTTAGGCATGGGTATTGGTGAAACAATTAATATCGAGAAATTAAGATACCACCGGATAATTATTATGTGCGATGCGGATGTTGACGGCGAGCATATCGCCACTTTGCTTTTGACCTTCTTTTTCCGCCATTTGCCGGAAATCATTGAAAACGGCTATTTATATATCGCCATGCCGCCGCTTTTTAAAATTCAGTCGGGCAAAGATATTCACTATGTCTACAACGAAGACGAAAGAGATAAGATTGTTTCTACTTACAGCGACAAAAATATTTCTATTCAGCGCTATAAAGGTTTGGGCGAGATGAATCCGCAGCAGCTTTGGGAAACAACCATGAATCCCGAATCGCGCATTTTAAAAAAAGTAAATATTGAGGATGCCGTCAAGGCCGATGCTACCTTTACGATGTTAATGGGCGAGGAAGTCCCGCCGAGAAAAAGATTTATTCAAACCAGAGCCAAAACAGCAACTTTAGATTTGTAAAAATGAACATTGGAAAAATACAAGAAGTAGAAATAACCACGGAAATGGAAAGTTCCTATTTGGACTACGCCATGTCGGTCATTGTCCAGCGGGCCCTGCCCGACGTCCGCGACGGATTAAAACCGGTACACCGACGCATTTTGTATGCAATGCAGCACGAAATGGGCTTAACCCATTCTTCAAAATTCACCAAATCCGCCAAGGTTGTCGGAGAAGTAATGGGAAAATTCCATCCCCACGGCGATTCTCCGATTTATCAAGCTTTAGTCAGAATGGCGCAGGACTTTTCCATGCGCTATCCCCTGATAACCGGCCAGGGAAATTTCGGTTCAACGGACGGCGACCCGCCGGCGGCGATGCGTTACACCGAAGTAAAATTGGCGCCGATTTCTCAGGAAATGCTGGCAGATATCAATAAAGACACGATTGAATATCTTGACAATTTTGACCAGACCTTAAAAGACCCAATTTATCTCCCTGCCAGGGTGCCTAATTTACTTTTAATGGGCGCTGAAGGCATTGCGGTTGGGATGGCGACCAAAATTCCGCCCCACAATTTAACCGAAGTGGTTGATGCCACTATTTTTATAATCCAAAAAGGGAAAATGGGGGAGTCGGCGGAAACAAGAGGGGAAGCCCAGCTGGAATTTAAAAAAATATCTCTTGAAGAAAATAAAAAAGAAACCGAAGTAAAGCAAATAAAAGAAATTCCTTTGAGATTTGAAAGCGAAGCCACCATTGAGCAACTGCTTGATTTTGTTAAGGGTCCGGATTTTCCAACTTATGGCCAAATCTTTGACCAAGATGAAATAAGAGAAGCTTATTCAACCGGAAAAGGAAAAATTGTTATCCGCGGCAAAGCCGATATTGAAGAAAACAAGGGAGGTAAATATCAAATTGTCATCACGGAAATTCCCTATCAGGTCAATAAGGCTCATTTGGTAGCCAAAATCGCCCAGCTGGCCAAAGACAAAAAACTGGACGGCATTTCTGATTTAAGAGATGAGTCCGACCGGCACGGAGTCAGGGTGGTAGTTGAACTAAAACGCGATGCCAAACCAAAAGCGGTTTTAAACAACATTTTCAAAAAAACCGAACTGCAGACAACTTTCCCCGCCAATTTTGTTGCTTTGGTTGACGGAACGCCGATGACCTTGAATTTAAAACAAATTTTAACCGAATATGTCAGCCACCGCCATCAGGTAATTACCAGAAGAAGCAAGTTTGAGTTAAACGAAGCCCGCGCCCGAGGTCACATTTTAGAAGGACTGTTAATCGCCCTTGATCATCTTGACGAAGTGATTGAGACAATTAAAAAATCAAAAGACGCTGATGAAGCCAAAACCAATTTGATTGCCAAATTTAAATTAACAGAAATTCAAGCCATAGCTATCTTGGACATGCAGCTTAGAAGACTGGCTGCCCTGGAAAGAAAAAAAATTGAAGACGAGTACCAGGAAATTCAAAAAACAATCGCTTTTCTTCTTGATTTACTGGCTTACCCGGAAAAAATCTTGAAAATAATTATTGCAGAATTAAATGACATCAAAGCCAAATACGGTGACGAAAGAAGAACGAAAATCTATAAGAAAAAGGCAGAAGAATTTTCCGATGAGGATTTAATTCCCAATAAAGAAGAAATTATTATTGTTTCTTCTTCCGGCTATATCAAAAGAGCACCCCGGGGCACTTACCGCACCCAAAAAAGAGGCGGTAAAGGAGTCATGGGCATGACCACCAAAGAAGAAGATGAAATTTCCCACCTACTTTCCGCCAATACCCACGACCATATTTTATTTTTTACCAACAAGGGTCGGGTTTTTAGGCTTCGCGTCTGGGATCTGCCGGAAGGCTCCCGTCAAGCCAAGGGCCAGGCCGTCATTAACTTAATCAATATTGAACAAGGAGAATCGCTTCAGTCAATCCTAACAACATCAATGAGTGATGTTGGCGGCCAATTTTTGTTTATGGCCACCAAAAACGGCACGGTCAAAAAAACTAAAGTGTCCTTTTTTGAAAATGTCCGCGCTTCGGGGCTTATCGCCATAAAATTAGAAGCCGGTGACGAACTTTGCTGGGCAAAAATTACTTCCGGTGAAGATCATATTCTTTTAATTTCTCACGAAGGCAAATCAATCCGCTTCCATGAAAAAGATGTCCGCCCAACCGCCAGAGACACGGTCGGCGTCAGGGGCATTTTAATGAAAAAAGAAGATTATGTTGTCGGCATGGAAGCCTTGGCGGCAAAAGTTGCCGCACCGACCGATAAAAGAAAAAAAGTTTTTAGGGATATCTTGGTTGTTATGGAAAGGGGAGTCGGTAAAAGAACTGACTTTTCTGAATTCCCCTTGCAAAAGAGGGGAGGCATGGGCGTAAAAGTTGCCGAAGTAACGCCAAAAACCGGTAAGGTCGTCTGTTCTCAATTTGTTGACGAAGAAGTGGAGCAGATCATCTTAACTTCCAAACAGGCGCAGATCATTAAACTGCCGCTAAGAAATATTCCCCGTCTCGGCCGGGCAACACAGGGGGTAATTTTAATGCGCTTTGATAAAAAAAACGACGACTGCGTCTGCGCCGTCACCTATCTTAA
>Ga0210057_1002459_pt1 | contig 26438 bp, 36 predicted proteins | sample CryGeyCG2114_010_2_FD_183968 | JGI IMG/M metagenome (GOLD analysis project Ga0210057, IMG submission 183968) | Groundwater microbial communities from aquifer - Crystal Geyser CG10_big_fil_rev_8/21/14_0.10 (SPAdes) (version 2) | ecosystem: Environmental > Aquatic > Deep subsurface > Groundwater ...
AATTGAGAATTTATCTGTCTTAAAACTTCTAGAGCCACGGAGACAACAATCAAAAGAGCCGTTCCTCCAATAGTTAAAATAGAGATACCAGTCACCATTCTAGTTAAATTTGGCAAAATAGCGATTGCTCCCAAGAAAACAGCCCCCCAAAGAGTAATTCTGGATATAATATTTGAAAGATAAGCCGTTGTTGATTCTCCTGGTCTTATCCCTAAAATAAATCCTCCCGCTCTTTGCATATTTTTAGAAATTTCTTTTGGATCAAAAGTGATAGCGGTATAAAGATAAGTAAACACAACGACTAAAAAGAAATAAAAGATAGTATATATAATCTGATTATTCATAAAAGAGTTCACCCATCCAATTGCTTTAATGGAGATATCTTTTGAAAAAATAGCCAGGGCCTGAGCAAAAAATTGCGGAAACAACATAATTGAAATTGCAAAAATAATTGGAATAACTCCAGCTTGATTGACCTTCAAAGGTAGATAACTTGAAGCACCTCCATACATCTTTGTCCCCCTAACTCTTTTGGCATACATAATCGGAACCTTTCTTTCTCCTTCATTAACATAAACCACTCCATAAATAACAAAAATAGCGACAACGGCAAAAACAATATATGTCACAAGAGTTGAAGCATCAAAGGATAAGATCAATCTTTGAATAGATGTTGGAATACCACTAACGATACCCGCAAAGATTATTAACGAAATTCCATTTCCAATTTTTTGTTCACCAATTACATCTCCGATCCAAACCATTAACATAGATCCACCAGTAATAATAAGAGCATCTTTTAGAATCATCAACGCCCCAAGATGAGGCAAAACCCCCTGAGAAGCTAATAGATTCAAAAAACCATAGGCTTGCAAAAAAGAAAGCGGAACCGTTAAATATTTAGAAATTCTATTAAATTTAGCTCTTCCAATTGCTCCCTCTTCGTAATACAACTTTTTGAGATTGGGGAAAATCATAGTTAAAAGTTGCATTATAATAGTAGCCGTAATATAAGGCCCTACCCCAAGCATAACAATAGATAAATTAGAGAGACCTCCTCCAGAAAAAATATTTAAGAAACCAAGCAACTGATTAGAAGAAAATAAATTTTTTAAACGAACAATATCAACATCTGGAATAGGAATCGCCGCTAATAATCTAAAAATAACCAACCAAAAAAGAACAATAAAAATTTTAGTTCTTAAATCTTTGATTTTAAATAATTGGATTATTTTTGACATAAAAATTTTTAAGCTACAGATCCACCAACTTTTTCTATTTGATTTTTAGCTGTTTTAGTCGTTTTTATTCCCTCTAAATGTAAAACAGAAGTTAGCTCTTTCTTTCCAGCAACTACTTTAACTAATTTAACACTTTTCCTAATAATTTTATTTTCTATCAAAAAAGCCAAATTAATTTTTTCTGCTTTAATATTTTCTAAACGATTAAGAGAAATAGATAATAAAGATGGGGATTTTCTTTTGTTGGCATAACCACGCCTTTTTGGTGTTCTAATAAGAACATCTCTCATTGCTGGACGCACCTTTCTTCCAGCGCGAGAATGTTGACCCTTTTGACCACGGCCAGAATAGGTTCCTCTTTTTCCACCTCTTCCTACTCTTTTTTTATTTCTGCTTTGGTTTTTTGATTTTAATTCATGTAAATTCATATTTATAAAAATCTTATTTCTTAAGTTGTTTTAATGCTTCCACGGTTGCCAAAGCGTTTGTTAATTTATTTTTTGTTCTTCCTAAACATTTAGCTGAGGCATCTTTAATCCCAGTCATTAACAAAACTGTACGCACGGATCCCCCCGCTTTAAGACCGGCTCCTTTTTGAGCTGGTTTAATTATAACCTTAGCAGCACTAAATTTTGCTTCAACTTCATGAGAGATAGTTGTTCCTTTTAAAGGCACAATAAAAAGATTTTTCTTTGCGTCATTCTTAGCTTTATTTATTGCTTGAGCAACATCAAGACCCTTAGCAATTCCCACTCCAACGGTTCCCTTCTCATTTCCAATAACAAGAGTACATCTAAATGTGAATCTCTTTCCACCAGAAACGACACGAGAAACTCTTCTTAGGTCAATCGTTTTATCTTTGTATTCACTTTTAACGGAAAAATTCTTTCCGCGATATTTATACTGAGGTTTTTGCATCATAATTTTTATATTTTAAGACCATTTGCTCTAGCTGATTCAATAATTTTTTTAACTTCACCATGATATTTATACATACCACGATCGGCAACAGCTAATTTAATATTTTTTTCAATGGCTAATTTAGCAATTTTTTCTCCAAGAACAGAAATATCAATTTTTTTCTTATCTTTACTAAAAGAAGAAACACTTACAATTGTTTTCTGAGCAGTATCGTCAATAAGTTGCACATAAACATATTGATTAGTTTTGTGTATAGAAAGACGAGGCTTTTGGGCAGTCCCAGTCATTTTAGCCCTGACTCTAGTTGCTCTTTTTTCTCTTTTAATATTTAATGCTTTTTTCTTTTTCATATTCTTAGTTTTGCCATCTAATTATTTAGCCACTCCTGCTTTTTTACCAGCTTTTCTTCTAACAACCTCTCCTTCATATCTAATTCCTTTTCCAAGGTATGGTTCTGGTTTCTTGATTTTTCTGATATTGGCAGCCACCTGACCAACTTGTTGTTTTTCAATTCCCGAAACAGAAATTTTATTTTTTTCAACGGTCACTGTTATTCCTTCTGGAATAGGAAATTTAACTAAATGAGAGAAGCCAACTTTTAGAACAAGCTCATTGCCCTCTAACGAAACCTTATAACCAACTCCTTCTAATTCAAGTTTTTTTACATAACCAGTATTAACACCATCAATGGCATTACAAATCAAAGAATGCATGGTTCCCCAATTCATTCTTGTTTGTTGATTGTCTCCACTTGGTTGTAAAGTCACTTCACTTCCTGAAATTGTTACCTCAATCTGATCCAGTTTAGGGACTATAATATTTCCTTTTGGGCCCGAAACACTTATCTTGTGATCCTCAAATTTAATTTCGGTTCCATTTGGTATTGTAATTGGTTTTGCTCCTAATTTTGACATATCTTTTTTTTACCAAATTGTAAACAATAATTGACCTCCGACATTTTCTTTTTTAGCCTTATCTCCATCCATTATACCAGCAGAAGTAGAAAAAATAGCTTTTCCATAGCCCTGCTTTACTCTTCTAATTTCTGTTGATTTTTTATAGATTCTGTTAGATGGTTTGCTATAAATTTTTAAACCGCTTATAGCTCCTAGATTATTAATATATAAAAGACTAATTTCAAAATATTTTTTTGGATTTTTACCCTTCTTTTCAAATCCTGCAATGTATTTATCTTCTACCAAAGTATCCAAAACTGCCTCATCCATTTTAGAAAAAGGATATTTGATTTTTTGAGTATTAACCTTCTGAGCATTTTTAATCTGATTTAATAAATCTATATACATATTTTTATTTAAACTTACCAAGACGACTTCTTTATTCCCGGAATCTCGCCCTTTGAAGCCATCTCTCTAAAACAAATTCTGCATAAATCAAAATCACGCAAATAACCATGCCTCCTTCCGCATCGGAAACATCTTCTTATTTTTCTTGTGACATATTTAGGAGTTTTTTTCGCTCTCGCGATTACTGATGTTTTAGCCATTTTATTTTATTTTTTTTTTGCAATTTTTGGTTTTTTGAAAAGAAATCCAATCTTATTATACAGCGAAATAGCCTGATCACGATTTTTTGCCTTAGTCACCAATGTTACCTGAAGACCAAAATCAACACTTGATTGATCAGAGATAATTTCAGGAAAGACAACATTCTCTCTAAAACCAAGATTTAGATTACCGTTTTTATCAACATTTTTCAAGTCCACTCCTTTAAAATCTCTAACACGCGGATAAACAATCTTAACCAATTTGTCGACAAACTCATACATTCTATTTCCACGCAATGTTACCATCAAACCAACAAGTTGCCCTTCTCTTAATTTAAAACCAGCGATTGATTTTTTGGCTAATCTTTGTGACGGCGCTTGTCCAACTATCAGAGATAATTCTTTGGTAATCGATGGTAATAATTTATCAGTAAAATTGGCTAATTGAGATTTTCTTCCAAGGCCAACATTAACTACTACCTTAGATAAACACGGCACATTATGTTTATTACTTATTCCAAATTCTTTTTCTAATTCTGAAATAATATTTTTTTGATACTGTTCTTTTAGTGTCATATTCTTATTTTTTAAATACTTGCCTTACATTTACGACAAATTCTATTTTTTTCTTTTTTTTCAGAAATAGTATAACCAATTCTAGTTTTTGCCCCACAAGAAGGACAAACAAATTGAATATTAGAAATGTTAATAGATCTAGGAACTGAAATAATCTGTCCCTTTTCTCCTTGTTTTTTTGGTTTAACATTTTTCTTATAGAGATTGATTCCTTCAACCAAAACACGGCCAGTTTCTGGAAAAACTTTTAAAATTTTGCCCGTTTTATTATTGTCTTTACCTTTGACAACGGCAATTGAATCTCCTTTTTTTATCTTTAATTTAATCATAAAAAATATTTGTCGTAATTAATCTCTAAACAATTTCTTCGGCCATAGTAAAAATCTTTTCATAGCCCATTTCTTTTATTTCTCTTGGGATAGGTCCAAAGATTCTAGTTCCTTTGGGATCTTTTTTTAGATCAATAATCACCGCAGCGTTCTCATCAAATTTTATATAAGATCCATCTTTACGAGCCATCATTTTTTTTTGTCTCACAATAACAGCTCTAATTTTATCTTTTTTAGCAACTGACTTTCTTGGTTCAGCAACTTGAACAGAAGCAACGATAATATCTCCTATTCTAGCATATCGTCTTCTAGTTGCTCCAAGTACTCTAAAACAACGAATAATTTTCGCCCCAGAATTATCAGCTACTTTTAAAATGGCTCTTTCTTGAATCATACTATTTTATTAAATATTTAAATTTATTCTTTCGTCTTTCCTTCAACTTTTTCTAATTTTTCTGACTCTTTGACCAAAACTTCATTATGACCAATTTTTTCAACAATCTTCCATTTTTTATCTTTGGAAATCGGCCAGGTCTCTTCTATTATTACTCTATCCCCTTTGATAAACTGATTTTTTTCATCATGGGCTTTAAATTTTGTTGAAACTTTAAAAAACTTATGATAGATAGGATGCTCCTTAAATCTGACGATTTCAACTACACGAGTTTTATTCATTAAATCAGAGACTACATCTCCTTCTAACCTTCTTTTTTTGTTTTGTTTGACTTTATTTTCCATATTGATGATTTAAAAGAGTTAATATTACCGCAATCTCTTTTTTTATCTTTCTAAGAGAATTAACATCTAGCTTTTTCCCTGCACGCATATCATATTCAATCTGAGACTTTTTTTCTTTCAAAGAAACCAAAAGCGTAGCTAGTTGCTCATTCGGTTTATTTTTCAATTCTTTTAAATATTCCTGTTTCATATCAATTTATAAGGTCTTTTATTCTAAATAAAATATTTCTTTCTGTCAATCTTTTTATCTTTCGACAATTTTGGTTTTGACCGGTAATTTAAATCCTGCTTTTCTTAAAGCCTCCATGGCTATCTCTCTAGTTACTCCATCTATTTCAAATAACATTCTTCCTGGTTTAACAGGAAAGACATAATGATCAACCGATCCCTTTCCTCCACCCATAGTAAGCTCTGGCGGTCTTTGTGTAATTGGCTTATCAGGGAAAATCCTTATCCAAACTTTTCCACCTCTTTTTGTAAAGTGAGCAATAGTCTTTCTCACAGCCTCAATCTGTTTTGAATTAACATAAGCCATACTCATAGCCTTCAAACCAAAACTACCAAAGGCTAATGTTGTTCCTCTAGTTTCAACAGATCTTTTTCTTGATCTTCCTTTCTGACCTTTTCTGTGTTTTGTTTTTTTTGGCTGTAACATAAAAATCTATATTATTTCTTATTCTTAAATATTTGTCCCTTATATATCCAGACTTTTATTCCAATCGTTCCATATGTTGTAAAAGCAGTTCCTTGAGCATAATCAATATCGGCTCTTAATGTTTGCAAAGGTAAACTTCCCGAAGAAAGATGCTCAGAGCGAGCGATTTCAGATCCATCTAATCTTCCAGACAGTTTAATTTTAATACCCTTGATGTCCCTATTCTGGATAATTCTCTCAATATATCTTTTCATTGTTCTTCTAAAAGGCAAACGCTTTTCTAAATCCCAAGCTATTTGTTGAGCGGTTACGGCAGCAGAAACTTCGTATCTTTTTATTTCTTCAATGGAAAGACTCAAAGCTACTTTTCCGGCAATTTTTTTATCTTTTCTAAATTGAGCAATTTTTGATTCTAGCAAAGAGGTCAGTTCCTCTATTCCCTTTCCACCTCTTCCAATCACAAGTCCCGGTTTTGCAACTTTAATAATGATTTTAAAATTATTAGCAGTTTTTTCAATAATGATAGAATCAATTCCAGCAATGGCTATCTTCTTTTCTATAACGGAACGCAAAATTACGTCCTCTGCAAGGCCGGTTCCAAACTTAAAATTCTTGGGTAGCCATTTTGATACCCAGTCCTTTGTTATCCCTGTTCTTAATGCTGTTGGTTTAATTTTTTGTCCCATATTATTTCTTAATAACTTGATTTTAGATTGATTTTCTTCTAAATACTTTTTTCATAAATCCTTTATCTTGTGTCTGAGCGTCTTTTTTGGCTTCTGTTTTTGACTCTAATTGTTTCTCTTTAACAACTACACTTTTCTTAACCTTGTTCTTAATCGTTTCTTGCTCTTGTTCATGCTCGTGTTCGTGCTGAGTGTGATCATGTTTGCTCTCTTTCTTCACTTTTTTAATTTCAGTTACAAATTTTGGTTTTTTACCTCCTTCCCTTGTAGATAATTCCAAAATAATGTGACTAGTAAATTTATGGATAGGAGTAGCTCTTCCTTGAGCTCTGGGCATCCAACGTTTTAATACTGGTCCCTTATCAACTTGAATTGATGATATAAACAAACTATCCAAGTCCATTTTCTTTTGCTTGGCATTGGCAATAGCTGAATTTAAAAGTTTCAAAATAGGATTAGAAGCCCTACGATTATGCATCATCAATTGAGCTTGAGCATCATTTGCATCCTTACCTTTAATCATTGTCGCAACTAATCTAACCTTTCTTGGAGACATTCTCAAGTATCTCAAAATAGCAGTTGCAACCTGTTTTTCACCTTGATCCTTTTTAATTTTTTTTAATTCTTTTGCCATATTCTTAATTATCCAAATTTTTATTTTTTAGGAGCAGGCGCTGTTGTTTTTTCTAATTCCTTTTGCATTTTACCTCCATGCTTAACAAATTTTCTAGTTAGAGAAAATTCACCAAGTTTGTGACCAATCATTTCTTCTGTTACTCTAACGGAAATAAAATCTTTGCCATTATGAACCAAAAATATATAACCAATCATTTCTGGAGAAATTTCTGATGCTCTTGCCCATGTTTTAATAGGCCCATCTTCTGGTTTTTGTTTCCCTATCTTTTTTATAATATTTTGGTCAATGTATGGACCCTTTTTTGAACTTCTTGACATAATTTTATTTTCTTCTCTTAACAATTAAATTCCCTGACCACCTCTTTTTATTTCTTGTCTTTCTTCCTCCGGTGACTTTACCACAAGCAGTTTTTGGTTTTCTAGTTCCTCTCTTTTGTTTTCCTTCTCCTCCTCCGTATGGATGATCAACTGGGTTCATTGCAGATCCTCTAACGGTTGGCCTAATACCTAACCATCTTGATCTTCCAGCTTTTCCAATTATAGTCAAAGAATATTTAGCATTAGAAACTTGTCCAATAGAAGCCAAGCCATCCCAAAGAACTTTTCTAATTTCTCCCGAAGGCATCTTTAATGTTGTATATCTATCATCATGAGCTAAAATTTGTGTATAAGCTCCAGCTGATTTAGCTATTTGACCTCCTTTCCCAGGAGTAATTTCAACATTATGAACCATAGTTCCAATAGGAATATTTAAAATTTTCATTCTGTTCCCTTCGGTCAATGGAGCTTTTTCAGCTGTTATAATTTTGTCCCCCACCTTCATATTAGAAGAGGCCAAAATATAATTTCTTTTTCCGTTTTGATAAATAATTTTTGCTATAAAACCTGTTCTATAAGGATCATACTCAATAGTTTCAACAGTTGCTGGAATATCAAATTCGCGTTGTTTAAAATCAATTAAACGATACATTTTTTTATTTCCTCCACCTTGATGACGAGTCGTTATTCTTCCTTGATTATTTCTTCCAGCGGCTGTTCTTAATTTTTGAGTAAGAGTTTTTAAGGGAGCAACATCAGAAATAACGCCCTGATCTACGGTCGTCATATGCCTTCTTGATGGTGTTGTTGGATTATATTTTTTCATAAAAATTTATTATAAAAACATTTATTTTACTCCGCTATCAATCTTATCCCCTTTTTTTAAGGTCACAATCGCTTTTTTTGTAACAATATCTCTCCTACTTTTTCCTCTAAAACCAGCTAATGGTTTTTCTTGTCTTATCATCCTGACTTTTTCAACAGTTACTTTGTGCATTTTCAAAACACTTTGAGCTACTTCCTTTTTTGTAGTGTCTTTTTTTACGATAAAAACATATTGTCCAATTTCCTCCCCTCTTAAAGATTTTTCAGTAATATGAGGTCTAACAATAGGACTATTTTTAAAATTAAAAACCACACTTTCTTTTTTACTATCCGTAGAAACTTTCTCTACACTTTCTGGTTTTTTCTCAACTTCTTTTTTTGATTTCTTAAAAATAGCCATATTATTTCTTTGTCTTATTCGCTAATTTATAATGACTGGCAATTTGAGCAACAGCACCTTTCTCAATTAAAATCTTCTTCGGTCTTAATATATCAACAATATTTAAAGAAAAAGGACCACACCAAGTTATTTTAGGAATGTTCCTTACGACTTTCTGTGTTGTTTTATTTTCATTAGCAAAAACAAACATAGCACTTTCTTTGTTTGAGATCACTCCTTTAATCTTTCCAACCACTACTTTTGTTTTTAAATCTGATGGAATTTTATCAATAACCAAAACTCTTCCTTCGCTAAATTGTTTTGATAGAGCTGAAAATATAGCCCCTTGTTTCATTTTTTTATTTATTTTTTTAGCATAAATCTTCTCTTTCAACGGTCCATGAGTAGCTCCTCCACCAATCCAAAGCGGAGATCTAATAGATCCATGTCTAGCTCGTCCTGTACCTTTTTGTTTCCAAGGTTTTTTTCCGCCACCTCTTACTTCAGCCCTTGTCTTTGCATGAGCAATAATATTGCGACTATTTGCCTGTTGGGTAACAACGGCTTGATGAACAAGTTCAGGATTCCATTCTACACCAAACATAGAGTCCAAAGCCTCTATTTTATCAACATCTTTCCCTTCTAAATTTTTTACATCAACTTGAATCATATTATTTACATTTTTTCTATTAATAATATATCTTTTCTGCTTCCAGGAACTTGTCCTTTGATAGCCATAATATTATTTTCTTTATCAATAGAAACTACTTTTACATTTCTCAATGTCACCTTTTCATTCCCCATTCTTCCAGCCATTTTCTTTCCTGGGACAACACGCTGTGGAGCCGTTGGCCCTAATGAACCAGGAGCTCTATGTCTATTTTTTTGACCATGGGTTTTTGGTCCTCCATGAAAACCATGCCTTTTTACAACACCCTGAAACCCTCTCCCTTTCTCATATCCAGACACCCTTAATTTGTCCCCAACAACAAAATTAGAGACATCAATTGATTCTCCTACAGTATATTGTTTATCTAATAGATTTTTAAATTCACGAGTATATCTAAACTTACCATTATCTTTAAAATGTCCAGCTAATGATTTCGTTATTTTTTTAATGGATTGATCATATCCAACTTGAATCGCTTTGTACCCATCTTTTTCTTGCGATTTAATTTGAGTGACAACAACTGGCCCGGCACTAACAATAGTTACGGGCACTGGAGTTCCTTTCTCGTTCCAAACTCTATCCATTTTAATTTTTTTTCCAATTATGAATGACATAAAAAAAATTGTATTTTATTTTTTTACAACAGAACTAGACAGTCATATATACTGTCTCACATTCCTAAACTTTTCTTTGAATGTGATAGTGGTATTAAATGTAGCAAAAAAAATATATAATGTCAACACTCCAACTTGTTAATAACAGCTATTTAATTGATTAAGTTATTGTCTAAAAAAACTAATAAATCTAATCAAAAAAATATAAAAAAAATACCCCAAACATTAGCTAAGGGTAATTTTTTATCTGTTTAAATTTAAATAAGTTTTATTTCAATATCCACGCCAGAAGGCAAACTCAAATTTGAAAGTGCTTCAACAATTTTTTGACCGGGATTTAAAATCTCAATCAATCTCTTATGAATACGCATTTCAAATTGATCTCTAGAATTTTTGTGAACAAAAGTTGATCGATTAACGGTATATTTTCGCATCTCTGTTGGAAGAGGAATCGGACCAACAATCTCTGCGCCATTACGAACGGCCGTATCAATAATCTGTTTTGTAGATGTATCAATCAACCTATGATCGTATGACTTAATCTTTAACCTTATTCTATTTTTTTCTACTTCCTTTTTTGTGGACATATTATTTTCCTTAACCGAAACTTACTTAGATGATATTACTTATTTTATGATTTTTGAAATGACACCAGCTCCAACAGTTTTTCCTCCTTCGCGAATAGTAAACTTTTGTTTTTCTTCTAAAGCAATTGGAGAAATAAGCTTAGCTGTGATTTTAACAGTATCTCCAGGCATAACCATTTCAACTCCTTCTGAAAGAATAACCTCTCCAGTTACATCAGTAGTTTTCAAATAAAACTGTGGTTTGTATCCTTTAAAGAATGGCGTATGTCTTCCTCCTTCTTCTTTAGTAAGAACATAAACCTCTGCTTCAAAATCTGTATGAGGAGTTATGGTTCCTGGTTTTGCAATAACTTGTCCACGCTCAACATCTTCTTTCTTAAGACCACGCAACAAGATACCAACATTATCTCCCGCTCTTCCCTCATCAAGAAGCTTCTGGAACATTTCAATACCAGTTACAACAGTTTTTACCGTTGGTTTAAGTCCCACAACTTCAACTTCTTCGTTAACTTTGATTATTCCACGCTCTACTTTACCAGTTACAACAGTTCCTCTTCCTTCAATTGAGAAAATGTCTTCAATTGGCATAAGAAATGGTTTATCTGTATCACGAACTGGCTCTGTAATATATTCATCTAAAGCTTTTATAAGTTCCAAAATAGGAGCAGCTTCAGGAGAATCAGCCGATGTAGCACTCAAAGCATTAAGAGCTGAACCACGAATAACAGGAGTTGTATCTCCAGGAAATTCATACTTAGTCAAAAGTTCTCTAACTTCTGATTCAACTAAATCAATAAGTTCTGGATCAGAAACTTGGTCAACTTTATTTAAGAAAACAATAATTTTTGGAACTCCAACTTGACGAGCCAAAAGAATATGCTCTCTAGTTTGAGGCATAGGTCCATCAGTAGCAGCCACAACTAAAATAGCTCCATCCATTTGAGCAGCTCCTGTAATCATATTTTTAATATAATCAGCGTGTCCAGGAGCATCAATGTGAGCATAGTGTCTCTTCTCTGTCTCATATTCTGAATGATGAAGAGCAATTGTAATTCCACGAGCCTTCTCTTCAGGAGCATTGTCAATGTTATCAACTCCTTCTTCTTTTGAAATCCACCCTTTCAATTTTAGAACGTGGGTGATAGCCGCAGTCAAGGTTGTCTTTCCATGGTCAACATGTCCAATCGTTCCAACGTTAACGTGTGGCTTTGTGCGTTCAAATTTTTCTTTTTCTGCCATATTTATTTTTATTAATTTTAATTTATTATTAAGTAATTTTAATATTAGACGGGAATCTTGTTAATGTCAATATCATATTCCCCATCACTCTGTTCTTCATCTATCATTTTTTTTGCCACCGACATGTTTTCTACAGAAGAAATAAGATCTTGATATGTCTCCCACTTAAGAACAACAAATTCCGGAATCTTATTTTTTGAAATAACACAGGCGTTTTCTGTTTGCAAATATCTTTTTATCTTGGTAAATAAAGTCATTTTGATTAAACAAATTCTATTAAAGCCATAGGCGCACTATCTCCTTTTCTTGGCTTTGTCATTTTGATCACTCTCAAATATCCGCCCTTTTTTTCTTTATATTTTGGAGCGATGTCATTATAAAGTTTTAAAGCAGCTTTTTTATTAAGTCTAGCCAACAATAATCGTAACGCATTTAGATTTTGTTTTTTTGCCAAAGTTACCAACTTTTCAACAGCACTTTTGACCGCTTTAGCCCTAGTCTCCGTAGTTGTTATTTTATTTTTTAAAATAACATTAGAAGAAAGCGATTTCATAAACGCTTTTCTCTGACCAGTTTTTCTATGGAATTTTTTCCCTTTCTTTAGATGTCTCATATTTTATTTTTTCTTTGTTGTCTTCTTTGTTTTTATGGTTGGCTTCTCTTCCTTTTTGGATTTGGGAGTTCCTTCTTTTTCTATCTGGAAAGATTTAATATCAATACCAGAAATAACTTCAATATGATCTTTTAAAATATTAGAAGCTTTGTGCAAAGCGCTAGATGGAGTGATTGTTCCATCGGTTTCAATCATAAGAATTAATTTATTAAAATCAGTTCTTTCTCCAACTCTCATGCTTTCAACTTCATAATTAACCATTGTTACAGGAGTAAAAACAGCATCAATCGCGATACTTCCGATTGGAAGCTTTTCCAATCTGCGACTTTCAGCTGGAGAATATCCAAGACCCTTTTCAACCGTTATCTCCATATCCAATTCTGCGGCTTTTGAAGTTAGGGTAGCAATAAGCACATCTGGAGTCATTAGTTCAACCTCAGAATTTATCTTAATTTCTTTTGCATAAACTTCTCCTTGTCCCTTAGCTTTAAGAGTCAAAACTTGTGGCTCATCGGCAAAAAATTTAAATTTAATTTTTTTAAGATTAAGCGTAATATCAATAACATCTTCTAAAACACCATCAATCGTTGAAAATTCATGCTTGACACCTTTTATTTTTACTTGAGTGATTGCCGCTCCCGGAAGAGAAGAAAGTAATATTCTTCTAAAGGCATTTCCAATTGTTACTCCATAACCAGTATAAAGACCAGAAATCTCAAAAACACCATTAGACTCAGTCTCTTCAACTGTTTTAAGTAATACATTTTTACTTAAGAAATTATACTCCATAATATTTTAAATAATAAATACTCATCAATCCTATTAAGATTAACGAGAATAATAATCCACGACCAAGTTAATATTAAATGGTAATTCAATATTTTCAGGGACACTTTTCATAGTCCCTTCAAATTTTGCCACATCTCTGCTTAACCAACTTTCTTGAGGAGCACCCTTTAATGTAGTCGGAATCTCCTTGAATAAACTTATTTTTTGACTTTTTTCTTTAATTGTAATTAAATCTCCAACCTTAACTTCAAAAGAAGGCACATTCACTTTTCTTCCATTCACTAAAAAATGACCATGTGAAATAAGTTGCCTTGCCATAATTCTGGAAGGAGCATAACCAAGTTTGAAAGTAACATTATCAAGTCTCGTTTCTAGTTTTCTTAAAATAAAATTAGTAACAGATTTTTTACTAGCCAAAGCTTTTTTAAAAATAGTTTTAATTTGTTTTTCTGACAATCCGTAAGAAAACTTGATTCTTTGTTTTTCCATTAATTGAGTTTTAAACTCAGATCCATTTCTTGAAAATTTACCTCCATGTTCCCCAGGCCTTGTTCCTCTTTTATTCATGCCAGATTTAGGAGACGCAGAACGATAAGCCTTTAAACCAAGGTTTGATTGTAATGATCTTTCTTTTTTTTCTTTTGATTTAATTAAATGCATGTTTTTAGATATTAAACTCTTCTAACCTTAGGAGGTTTTGGACCATTGTGTGGGATCGGAGTTGCGTCCTTAATAGAAATAATATTAAATCCCTGTCCTGCGAATGTTCTAATGGCAGAATCTCTTCCGCTTCCGACTCCCTTAACAACCACATGAACATTAAAAGGACCAGATTTTTTAATCTTTTCAATCACAGCTGTCGCTACTTTTGCAGAGGCAAAGGGAGTCGCCTTTTTAGGGCCAGTAAATCCCATACTTCCAGAAGATGACCAAGCCAAAACATTACCAGACATATCAGTCACCGTCACAAGAGTATTATTATATGAAGCGTTAACATAAATAAAGCCCGCCTCTATCTTTTTTGAAGAAGAAATCTTTTGAACAACAACGCCCTCAGTGTTAGAGGCAGTTTCTTTTGTATCGCCAGATTTTTGTATTACTTTTTTCTTTCCCATTTTATTTTATTTAATAAATGAATTATTTAAGATCAACTTTACGCTTTCCACTCCCAGCTGTTTTTCTAACATTGCCACGAACAGTTCTTGAATTTGTTTTTGTTCTTTGACCATGAACTGGCAACTTCCTTGAATGTCGAGCTCCTTTATAAGAACTAATATCTTTTAAAAGAGTAATGTTTGACCTGACAATTGTCCTTAACTCTCCTTCTATTTTATAATTTTTTTCAACAAACTCCTTAATCTTACTTAATTCATCAGGGGTTAAGTCCTTAGCTTTTTTAATAGGATCAATTTTTGTTTTCTCGCAAATAGTTTCGGCCAATTTTCCTCCAATACCATAAAAATACGTCAATGAAACGTCAATTCTTTTGTTATCCGGAATATTAACACCCAATAAACGCATAAATGTTTAAATTAATTTAATTTTATTAATAATTATCCTTGCCTTTGTTTATGTTTAACGTTTTTACAAATAACATAAACACGCCCAAATCTTCTGACCGTTTTGCAACTTTTACAAATTTTTTTTACAGATGATCTTACTTTCATAATTTATATTCTTCTTGTAATAATTCCTCTTGTTCCATCAGGACTAAGTTTTAATAAAACTCTATCCCCTGGCATAACCTTTATATGATGCAATCTCATTTTCCCAGATAAATGAGCGAGAATTATCTCGCTTGCTATTTGAATCCTAAAAAGAGTGGATGGCAAGGCTTCAACAACCAAACCATTTATCAATTTTTCTTGTTCTTTTATGGCCATTAATGTGATGATTATAATAGAAAATATCTTCAAAAAAGTCAACCCCCCACAACAAATCTTAAACTTTTATAAACTAACCCAACTAAAAAACAAATTTTAAATAATCTTTAACAACAAACTGAAACAAAAATAAATCATTCAACGATAATATTTATCTTGTTTATATTTTTTGGAACACTGTTTACATAAAACGGCCAAAACATAACATTTACCTTATCTATTCCTTTAGCATCTAAAACAATTTGCTTTAGTTTAATATCATCAAAACCAGTTATACTCTTTTTCATTTCTTCTGCATTAAATGGAATCCAAAGAGTTGATTTATAAGTAGCCGGCAAAGTCATCTTTCCATTTTGCCAATCAACGATTGGATTTGAATAGCTGATTTTAAAATCTTTTTCTTTTAAATCTGTATCTGACTTATTTTCTTTAATATACAACTCTCTTAAAAGATCAGCCACATCTGCTTCTTTAAAAACCATTACTGACAACTCTCCTTCTAAAGAGATAGAAAATTGTCCAGATTCATCAACTGTCGGATCAACATTTTCTTTGCTAATTGTAAATTTTTGAGCCCCGTCCAACATTTTTAAAGAAGAGTCTTGAGAAATATCCATTTTCATTTGAGCAATAATGACATCCCTTAATTTATCTTGCGCATCTTTTTTTGCTTTTTCTATATCAGCATCAGATACCATAGCTCCCTCACCAATAAATCCACCACTCATAGGAGAATCTGAAGATGCATAAAATCCTTTAAACTTATCCGAACTAGCAAAACCTGGAATTGTAAATCTAGACACCTTGTCAATGTTATAATCTGGACCAGCTTTATCAGCGACTACCTTGGCATCAATCATCGATGGCTCTAACTGATCACCCACCTTCTTTGCCCCAGGAATAATAATTCTCTCTACAATTCTATATATCTTCCCATCTGGAGTTTCGAACCTTGTATTAGCCACTAAAGATTGTGGAGCTGTGCTATAAGCATTGAAAATAGTAATTTTCCCCGTCGCTCTTTGCTCTATATATTTTTTCCCAGAAGAAGGTACTTTAATCACGGTACTATTTTTCTTAATCAAAATTTCTCCCGGAATTTTAACTAGATCCAAATCAATAGACGAAGAATTTTTTGAAACAATTACATCTTTTGAAGATTCAGCTTGAACTTTCTTCGTCACAACTTTAACATCAACTCTCGGAAGAATTGAGCTAAAAAAGAAAAACAAAATGACTAAAACTATTAAGCTCCCGCCAAAAAGATAAAATTTTTTCTTTCCATTCATTCTATTTCTAGAAAATCTTGAGGCATTAAATGTCTCATCGTTTAGAATATTATTTTTATTGTATTCATCTTCTTTTTTAGTCCAATCATTATGATTGATTGGTTTTTCAAATTCTTTGATCGTTTCTGATTTTATTTTATCAATAGAAAAATCATCGTCTATTTTACGAGTAGGAATTTTTCTGACTTTTTTTTCAGAAGCAACTATATCCACGACCCTAACTATTTTTTTCTTTATAACTTTAGCTGTCATATTTTTTAAGTGCGAGTGCTATTTATTTAAAACATTATAACTTAATTTATTATTTTCATCAAATGAAAACATCAAGAATTTATATTATAAGGGATAAGCCATCTAATATGTTTAGCCGAAAGAGAATTTAAAATATTACTTCTTGATAAAGAACCATAAATCAAATCAGCAATATTATTTTTAGAAATATTTAAACCATTGAAATCATTTAAAGACTCAATTCTCCATTCATCGGAAATCAACATCGGAGAAAATCTTTTATGATTTTTCAAAACTTCTGCCAAAAGACCAGCTTCAACATAAATAACCGAAGACCCAAGCTCTTTTTTAAACAAAATTAATCCATTGTATAACCTCTGCAATTCCACCTCAACAATTCTTAATATATACATCATTGTATTAGGCGACATATCATGATTAGCCAACTTCTGCAACAAAACAAAAAACTCTTCATATTCAATTCCCAATGCATTATTTAAAGCATCGTATATATTTTTATATCCAAAACCAAAAGTATCAAAAAATTTTATTTCATTTAAATTATCCTGATAAATATGAGTCTCTTCTTCTTTGATAATCGCAAATAAAGATTTTTTATTTTTTAATTTAGGATCGTTTTGATAATTAAGATGAAGGCCCAGTGGTAAATTAAAACCATCTTCAAAGTATCCCCAAACCCTTGCTCGACTTGGCAACACCTTATTAAATCCACTTGAAATTGGACGATACAAAAATGTATGCACCATACCAATCTTCAAATCCTTACCCAAACTTTCCATTACCAAATCAGATTCAGGGAAAAATCTCTTTCCGTCAATAGATGAATCAATCACCTTATGATCTACCAAAAGAGTATTTAATTCATCAAATCCATTTTTTTCCAAAACTTCTTTTTTGTTTGCATCTAAAAGTTTTAATAGATAATTTGAAAAAATAAGCGTCATCTCTCCCTCACTTATAGGAGATTTAGAAGAATTTCTTTTGTGATCAATCTGAAAATATTTAGAACAACAATAAGAATGGGGAACATTAATAATTAGTTGATATTTAAATGGAAAAAATAAAAATTTGAAAAAAAATTTATTCACTCTCTGTTGAAAAAAATCTTTTTCTAAAAATTCTCCCATATTTTTTTCTGACAAAAATCTCCATTGTTTATTTTCCGACATATAAACAATTTTTTTAACTACAACTAATCCATTTGAAAGAATTGAAAAGTAAAGAAATCTTTTTTTATTAAAAAATTCTAAACCCCAATTTTTTATTTTTTCTATAATGTTTTCCATTTTTTTAGCTAATTTATCCAATTGTTGCCCTAATTCTTCTTATTCCTTTGGCAACCGATTCTTCTTTTATGATTTTAAAGCTCCCAATCTCAAGCGTATGATCAATATGAGGACCACCACAAAATTCAGCACTCACAACTCCTCCACTAGTTTCTGACCCTATAAAATATACCCTGACTACCTCTGGATATTTTTGTCTAAAAAATGACAAAGCTCCAACTAAAGAGGCCTCTTCTTTGGGCATCTCTTTAAAATAAACCGGAAGGTCTTCTTGAATAATCCGATTGACATCAAACTCCACTAATTTTATTTCTTCTAGAGTTAATTTTCTATCAAAATTAAAATCGAATCTTAACCTTTGGGGATTAATATCCGACCCCATTTGTTTTATGTTTGAATCTATGTTTTTTCTCAAAGACCACTGGAGCAAATGAGTAGCCGTATGCATCTTTATTACTCTTGATAGTTCTTCGTCATTGCCAGCTTTTAATTCTCCTGTGTCCAAAACAAGCCCATGCCCACCAAATTTGTTAGCTATCCCCGCTCTTGAAATCTCTTGATGCTTTTTATACTCATTTTCAAAATCTTCTCTATTTAAATTTTTTATAGATTCAGGTGTTGCTAACTCCAAAATCAATTCATACGGAAGCCCAAAAGATTCATAAATATAAAACGCCTCCTTGCCAGTGATATTTGAATATCTAATAATCTCTTTCATCCCCTTGGCAATACTTTCTTGGAACTTCTCAAATTCTTCATTCCAAACAAATAAAATTTCTTTTTTGTTGTTTAGCTCAGAATAATGTCCCCCAAAGAATTTTTCCACTTGATCAAAACCAATTTGAAATATATCCGAATGAATATCATTTTTTATTTTTATTACAATAATTCTTCTAAGCAACCTTCTCAAAACATAACCCGCCTCTTTATTAGACGGCCTAATCCCATCAGCGATTAAAAAGGCCGAAGATCTAATATGGTCAGTCAAAATTCTAATCTCTCTCTCCGAACAATTTATAGCAGATTTTCTTATCTCAGAAACAATTGAAGAAAAAGCGCTCGTTTCAAAAACATTTTTTACTCCCTCCAACATTACCAACAACCTTTCAAATCCCATTCCAGTATCAATCCCGGGATTTTCTACCCTCGTATATGAACCATCTCTATTTTTATAATATTCATTAAAAACCAAATTCCAAACTTCAACACCATCTACATAAATCTCAGTCGTTGGACCACATGGCCCCTCAACACCCGTTGGTCCCCAAAAATTGTCTTCTCTTTTTCCACTTCTAATTTTATCTTCAGAAAGACCAATTTTATTTCTCCAAATGGCATAAGATTCCTTGTCGGCCGAAGTTTGATTGTCTCCCTCAAAAACAGTTACATAAATTCTCTCAGGAGATATTTCTAATGTATTTGTTATAAATTCATAAGCCCAAACAATTGCCGATCTCTTAAAATAACCACTAGATCCAAAATCCTTAGGATCGTCAGATCCAACTGGACCAAAAGAAAAATTTCCCATCATTTCAAAAAAAGTTAAATGGGTCTCGTCTCCAACTTCTTCTATGTCACTTGTTCTAAAACATTTTTGCAAAGTTGTTGTTCTATTTGATCCAAAGTCAGATTGAGGATTTAACTCACCTGTATAATATTTTTTAAACTGTTGCATCCCAGCCGTTGTTAAAAGCACCGATGGATCGTCGGGTATTAAAGAAGACGAAGAAACAATTTTATGCCCCCTCTCTTCAAAAAATTTCAAAAAATCTTCTCTAGTTTTATTAAATAACATTATCTTGTATAAAATAAAAAAGTATAGCTCCATACTATACTTTTTTGAAATAAAATGCAAAAAATTATTTTTTATTAAATTTCAAGCTTTTTACGAATATTATTGGGAGCATAAGCTAATGCTTTGGGATTGACTTTAGCAACTTCCAAAAGAAACGCTAAATCATTTTGAAGAGCTTCTGAGACATCTCTAAGGGCCCAGCCATTTTGTTTAACTGCCTCCAATACCACTTCTTTGTCTGCCATTAATTCTTCTGAGGCATATCTAAGAGCTTCACCATCTCGTTTAACTGCCTCCAAAACTACCTCTTTATCATTTCGAAGTTCTTCTGAGGCAAACTGAAGAGCCCAGCTATTTTGTCTAACTGCCTCCAAAACTATCTCTCTATCTCCCTTAAGTTCTTTTGAGACATGGCAAAGAACATAACCATTTTGTTTAACTGCCTCTAAAACCACCTCTTTATCTCCCATAAGTTCTTCTGAGGCAAATTTATTAAGAGCATAGCCATCTTCTTTTACTGCCTCTAAAACTATCTCTCTATCTCCCCTAAGTTCTTCTGAGGCATATTTAAGAGCTTCACCATCTCGTTTAACTGCCTCCAAAACTACCTCTTTATCATTTCGAAGTTCTTCTGAGGCAAACTGAAGAGCCCAGCTATTTTGTCTAACTGCCTCCAAAACTATCTCTCTATCTCCCTTAAGTTCTTTTGAGACATGGCAAAGAACACAACCATTTTGTTTAACTGCCTCTAAAACTATCTCTCTATCTCCCCTAAGTTCTTCTGAGACATCTCTAAGGGCCCAGCCATTTTGTTTAACTGCCTCTAAAGTTTTATCTCTATCTTTCCCAATCTCTATAGCTTCTGCATGCAATTTATCTATTCTCTTTTCTAATGCACGAGGATCTTTTTTTATAATCTCTTCTATCTTAGCTTCTAGAATAGGTCTAGTAGCTTCTTTCCTCACAAAACCTCCCCCCTCTTCTTCGGGGATATCAAAAAATTTATCTTGTTCTTCTTTTGGCAAATCAGATACTTTTTTGTATTCTGGACTTGCTGGATTGAATTTCTCCATATTGTTTATTTGTTTATTAATAATGTTTTTATTTTATTCCTTCTTGATTCTCTGTCAATAGAAAAATATGTTATATTGACACTCTATCATTTTATAACGCTAAATATTAGAAATTAATTTATACTAATTTTCTCTAATAATTTTCAATTTTGGATTTTAAACTTTAAAATTTCTAATATTCTTCTAATGCTTTTGACTTCTCGTGATCTTTCATTTTTTCCAATGATTTTGCTTCAATTTGTCTAATACGCTCCCTGGTCACTCCAAATCTTTTTCCAACATCTTCCAAGGTATGAGGCACTCCATCTATCAAACCAAAACGCATTGAAATAATTTCTCTTTCTCTTGGCGCTAAATCTTCCATAATTTCAACAATTTTTTCATGCAAAAGAGTATGCGAGGTCATCTGATCAGGGGTCATTCCTTTTTCGTCTTTAATAAACTCTGACAAAGTAGAACTTTCATCATCATCTCCTACGGGCGACTCCAAAGAAAGCACCTCTTGTGAAATTTCTTGAATGTGTCTAATTTTATCCACTCCGATATTCATTTCAATTGCAATTTCTTCTGCCAAAGGATCTCTTCCCAACTCTTGAGCCAACCTTCTTTTAACTTGAGTATATTTTGAAATTGTTTCTACCATATGAACTGGAATACGAATTGTCCTTGATTGGTCAGCCAAAGCTCTTGTAATTGCTTGTCTAATCCACCAAGTCGCGTAGGTAGAAAATTTAAATCCTTTTCTGTAATCAAATTTATCTACCGCTCGAGAAAGTCCGATATTTCCCTCTTGCACCAAATCCAAAATACTCAAATTGACACTTCTATTAACATAGTGTTTCGCAATAGAAACCACCAATCTTAAATTTGCCTGAATTAACCTATGTCTTGCTTCTTCGTCATTTTTTTCTGCTCTTTTAGCAAGATCTTTTTCTTCTTGTCCACTCAAAAGAGCTGTTCTTCCAATAGATTTAAGATAAAGCTGAACAGCATCGGGTAAATCACTTGTATCCAAACGATCAATTTCTTTTTGAGAAACTTCATTGACCTCTGTTTCTATCAATTGCCCAACTTCAATTACTTTGATATTGCTAGCATCTAAATAAGTATAAACCTGTTCCAAAACTTCTATATCTTTTTCAATTTGAGGGAAAACAGAAATAATTTCAGAGTCCGTCACAAAACCTCTTGATTTTCCCCTCTCTATCAATTCTTCAATCTGTGACTGATCAAAAAATTTAGACTTTATTTTAGGCAATTCTAAAGCTACTGGCGGTTTTCTAAAATTATCATTTTTTACATCTTTTTTCTTTCCAGATTTAACCACTCCTTTTTTAGAAGTTTTTTTGACTTTCTTGATTTTTTTAACTTTTTTTACAATCTTCTTCTTTTTCTTAACAAGAATTTTTTTAACTGGCTTTTTTACTTTCTTTACCTTCGCCTTGTTCTTTTTTATGGCTTTGTGATTTTTTTTCGCCTGTTTTTTGGCAACCTTCTTCTTAAGTGTTTTTTTCATATATTGAGGGAAAAATTATTGGCCTAATTATCTATTAATTTTACTATTTCGTCAAATTCTTTAAGCAACTCTCCAATCTTATCAGGATTATTATCCTGTTCAGATTTTTTTATTTCAGATAACAATTCTTGCTTTCTATCTTTTAAATATTCCCTTTTTAATTCTTTGAGAAGAAAACTTATCTCTACAGGAATTTTTTCTTGATCTATTTGATCATTTTTTAACGACGCCTGCATTTCCAAATAAGAAAAAATATTATCTGCCTCTGATGATTCCGTCGGTTTTTTATCTTCTACTATAAAATCGAGCAAATCATCAAACGGTTGCGGAAAATAATTCCTGTAATCGTTAACCAAACCAACATTCTGACGATCAATCATAATTAATATAAAAATATCCATAGCAATTCTTTGAACACGAGATTTAATCTGTTCCATAGAACTATTTAAATCATTTCCTTTATTTTCTAAATTTTTATTATCAGCAACATTCACTTTTTTAACTCCCTTGAACATCTCCATCTCTTCATAAATAGTTTTTTCTGCCATTCCAACTTTTTCGGCAATTTTTTTTACCCAGGAACTTCTTTCTATTGGACTGGCAATATGTAATATTTTGGATAAAAAAGATCTCAATTTTGTTTTTAAATTATCCGAATCATTTTTTTCAATCAGACGGCGATAATAAAAATCAAAAGCCGACAAAGAATTGTGCCTAATTAATCTATCAATCTGTCCCGGATTTTTGACTATGTATTCAGCTGGATCTTTGGCATCTTCTAGAGTAAAAGATTTGACATTCAAATCCATAGTATGCGCCATATCAATTGCTCTCTCTATCGCTGATAAACCCGCCTCATCACTATCAAAAGCAAAAATCGCTGTATCGCAAACTTTCTTTAAAATTTCCAAATGATAATTTGTCAAAGCTGTCCCTGATGTTGCGATCACATTTTTTACACCGTCTTGATAAAGCATCAAAAAATCCATCTGCCCCTCCACAAACAAAACTTGCTTTAATTCTTTGATATAGGACTTTGATTTATGAAAGCCGTATAGTGTTTTTGATTTATTAAAAATCAAGGTTTCTGGACTATTTACATACTTTCCACTTTTCCCGTCATCATATTGAGGCAAAACTCTCCCAGAAAAACCGACAACTTTTCCAAATGTATTATAAAGAGGAAACATCAACCTTCCCCTAAATCTATCCATATAAGTTCCCCTCTCTGTTTTAAAACAAAGACCCGCTCTTTCAACATCTTGAATTTCATAACCCCTATTAACTAAATATAAAATCAACGCATCTTTATCTGTTGGAGCAAAACCAATTTCAAAATCATCTATTGTCTCTTTTTTTATACCTCTCTCTTCAAGATAAACTCTCGCTTCTTGATGAGGCAATAATTGATCTCTATAAAATTCCAAAGCTGCTAAATTTATATCATATAAAATTCCAAACTCTTTTTGCCCAGAAGGCGAGATTGATTTTAGTTCCACTCCCGCTCTTTCGGCCAACATTTTTAACGCCTCATAAAATTCAAGATTTTCATATTTCATCACAAAAGAAATCACATCTCCTCCCTCATTACACGAACCAAAACAATGCCATGTTTGTCTATCGGGAGAAATTATAAAAGATGGAGTTTTCTCTTTATGAAAAGGACAGATAGCCTTGAAATTCTTTCCAGCCGGAAAAAGCTGAATATAATCTTTAACCACATCTACAATATCTAGTTTTTCTTTTATCTCTTTGATTGGCTCCATATATAATTTAAAATCATTCTTACTCCACAAACCTTCTAATACCACTATTGATCCTCACCATAATTTCATAAGGTATTGTATCGCATATTTTAGCAACACTTTCAATAGAATTATCCTTTGAGGGATTATTAGAATAAACCTCAACCTCATCTTCAACTCCTATCCTATCATCAACGGCCGTAATATCAAGAATAGTCAAATTCATACTAACTCTTCCTAAAATTGGCAAGGGAACATTTTGATAATACATCACCCCTTTATTACTCATTGATCTTGGAATACCCTCATAATATCCACAAGGTACCACAGCAATTGTCATATCTTTTGGAGCTTTGTAAGTAAAATTATATCCAACATCTTCTCCCTTTTTCAATCTTTTTATATTCACTACTTTCGCTACAAAAGAAAGGATCGGCTTTACTTTCAATCTTTTATCAATCGTCATATCAAACCCATATGCTCCAATTCCTACACGAATTAAATTGCTCGGCGATTGAGATAAATATTTTGTCCCAGCTGTAGCAGAAAAATGATGGACCCCTCCCACATAATAATGTCTAAAAAGATTTATTGCGTTTTGCCATCGCCTAATTTGTATTTGAGTAGAGGTATCGTCTTGATTATCAGCATCCGCTAAATGAGACATCAATCCATCAACATTTATATTTTTGACATCTTTCAAAATTTCAATCGCTTTTTTTAATTCATCAAAACTCATTCCCTGCCTGTTCATTCCCGTGTCTATTTTTAAATGAACCCTTAATTTAAATTTTACTTGATTGGCGATATATTTTGCCTGTTCAAAAGAATTTATTATCAAAATAACATTTTTTATACTCTTTAAATCTTCAATCGCACCCCTAGACACATATCCAAGTATAATAATGGATTTTTTAATTCCATAATCTCGCAAAATCTTGGCCTCAACTAAACTATCCACAACAAAAAAATCAATTCTCTTATCTTTATCTAAAAGTAACCCCATTTCTTTTAATCCATGACCATAGGCGTTACTTTTTAGAACCACCGATAACTGATGTTTAGGAAAAACACTTTTAAAAAAATCTATATTTTCTTCAAGTCTTTTTTTATTAATTATAACCCTGAGCAAATATTTTTTTTCGCTTTTAAATATATCTTTATACCTACGGATCATATTAAGTAAATACATAAGAGTTTTGATAAATAATTCTTTAAGTATAGTCGCCTTTTAAATTAATTACAAAACCCTCCCTAATTAAAACCAGAGAGGGTTTTATTCACGCAAATAAAATCTATTCATTCTCATCTACACAAGAACATTCCGTTTCTGCCTGTCCGCAACCTGCGCATTTAAAATAAAACCCATCCACTCCGCAAGAATGATCTTCTTTTATAGATTCAAACTCTCCATCGCAATTAATACATTTATATCCATCTACTGGGCCACCACATGTTTTACAAAATTTATCCATAAATATTTTGTTTTTAAAAAAGCGACCTTTTTATTTTTAAAAATATCTATTATCTAAAAAACATGTCTTAACAACTCCCTAATAGCATCACTCGCTATCCATTTAGCGCTTTTGGAATCTATTTTTAATAGTTTTTTTGAAAAGATAATCGCTTTTTTTCTTAAAACCTCATTTCTTTTCCCAATCTGTCTAATTGCCCAATTAACTGCTTTTTTTACAAAATTTCTTTCATCTATAGAATATTTTTCTAACAAAGGAAAGAAATTCACAAAAAATTTATTGGAAACTTTTTTATTGTGCACTGCCGAAGTCGCCATCAAAACAAAACCCGCTCTTCTCACAAACTCTCTTTCGTCCTTCGTCCATTTATTAATTTTATCCAAAACAAATTCAGTTTTATCAAAAAGATTACTACATACCTGATCACAAATATCCCACGACTCAAAATCTTTTACCCATGCATCCATCTGTGCCGATGTCACTAATCTTGGATCATCTATGTAAGAACAAAGAATTTTTGCCTCATGAATCCCTGATTTCCAAAGCCCTAGAGCTAATTTATGATCAATGCCTATTCTCTTACTAATCTTTCTTAGTGTCGGAATGTTTGGTCCACCTAAAATATTTTTCCCTCTAATTCCAAACCTCGCCATTCCAACAATATTTTTTTTATTGGCATAGGTTTTTAATTCTCTCACCACCTCCTCTACAGAATATTTTCTATTTTTTAGATTTTTAGTTTTCATTAAATATTAAAAAATAATTTATACTAATTTTCTGTAATAATTTTGGATTTTAAACTTT
>Ga0210057_1002460_pt1 | contig 26426 bp, 41 predicted proteins | sample CryGeyCG2114_010_2_FD_183968 | JGI IMG/M metagenome (GOLD analysis project Ga0210057, IMG submission 183968) | Groundwater microbial communities from aquifer - Crystal Geyser CG10_big_fil_rev_8/21/14_0.10 (SPAdes) (version 2) | ecosystem: Environmental > Aquatic > Deep subsurface > Groundwater ...
ATTTTTCCTAAGACCAGCTTTCACGGCAGAATTTGTTTTGCAATGTTTGCAGTAAAACATATTTTCACCTCTTAATTAAGAAGAAAGAAGTCCTTATTTATTAACCTGCCGATAAGTTTACACTGTCGCATAACGAAACTTATTTAAATCCCAATTCTTCTTTACCAGAAGATGGATGTCGTTTTAATTTTATTGGTGGTAAGTTTAGTCCTATTTTTTGGCTTCTTTGCAGAATTCATTTTCAGAAAAATAAACATTCCGGACGTTTTATTCCTTATTATTCTTGGGTTTGTTTTAGGGCCGCACATTTTAAATGTCATTAATCCAAACAGTTTTATAGGGATAGCGTCCATCTTTACAACGTTTACATTATTATTTTTATTGTTTGACGGCGCATTTAACATTAACCTTGCATCGTTGGTTCGTGAGTTTTCTCAGAGTTTTGTATTAACGTTGTTTAACTTTTTTGTATCTACCGTTGTTGTTACTCTTATCATGCTGGTTGTAAGTATCTGGATTGACGGCATTTCATTTACAATTGCATTACTGACCGGTTTTATTCTCGGAGGCGTTTCGTCATCATTCGCAATTCCTGTTCTTAAAGGTATGAAAGTAGGTGAGAAATTATATTCTCTTCTTACTCTTGAATCTGCACTTACAGACGTTTTCTGTATTGTGTTTTCCCTTACGATATTAGAAATTATGAGATTGGGGTCGTTTGGTGTACAAGGAGTACTTGTACAGTTGATATCACTTTTTGCTGTCGCAGGTATAGTTGGGCTTGTTGGTGGTGTTGTTTGGATTTTTCTTGTTCTTCGTGTATTCAAAGAACATAATTATATGATTACAATTGCATATCTTTTGCTCATTTACGCGTCAACAGAATTCCTTGGTGGGAACGGTGCTATTGCTGCACTTTTTTTTGGTCTGGTCTTAAAAAACTCGAAGCAACTTTCGTCAATCATACACGGAATAACAACGACAAAAGCAAGCGAAAAAAAGAAAGCACTGAAAGGCGATTTGGGTGTAAGTATAACAACGCCGTCAGAACAACACTTTTACCATCAAATTTCGTTCTTTCTAAAAACATTCTTTTTTGTATACGTAGGTGTCCTTATTGATATTTCTGACTGGAAAGCGTTACTTATTGGTGGAATCATCGCTGTCGTGATAATGTTTTCACGGATGGGCTCTTTTGTACTGACAAAGAAAATGGATTCTAATCATAAAGCAGTTGTCAATGCTATTTTTGCACGGGGACTCGCTGCCGCGGCTGTTGCACATCTTGCACTTCAAGCAGGTATTCCTATAGCAGGGTTCCTTGTAAGAATTGTGTATGTTACCATTACAGGAACAATCTTGCTTAGTTCTATCAAAGTATTTATTGTGAAAAAACACATGCCCAATTTGATTAAAGAAATTAAATCTAAAATAAAGCCGAAAGCGAAGGCACGATGAAACAGTATATTCTAAACTGGTTAGCTATGTTGCCGTACGGAGCATATTTTCAAAACAAATATGTCCTTTCTTTATTGATTATCATCGTATCTATTGGTGCTGCATTGTTACTCTTGTTCATATTTAACAAGTTTTTAATGAAGTTTGCAGCAAAGACAAAAACTAAACTTGATGATATTATTTTTAATAGAATCAAAAAGCCACTATTTTATCTTATATTAACGTCCGGTTTGAGGTTGGTTGTAGAACACTTGGAACTAAACAACATATTTAAAAACAGTGTTAATACGTTAATGGTAGGTGTTTTAACTTTTATTATTGTCAGAGTTCTTGACATTATTATTGAAACATGGGGACAAACATTTTCCAAAAAAACAAAAACTACATTAGACGACGTATTGTTACCATTATTCCATAAAATTTCTCGGATTGTTCTTGTTCTCTTTGGATTTCTATGGGTTCTTCGCGTCTGGGAAGTTAATATAACTCCTTATTTGGCGGGAGTAGGAATCGGTGGTATTGTTTTGGGGTTGGCGTTACAGGATTCTCTTAAGAATATGTTTGGAGGAATTTCTTTATTATTGGATAAAAGTTTTAAAGTTGGAGATCCAATTAAACTAGAATCTGGCGAATTGGGAATAGTAAAAGATATTGGCTTACGTAGTACCAAAATGTTGACATATGATAACGAAATGTTATTCATTCCTAATGGCCAATTAGCTAATATGCGGTTTAGGAATTACGTCAAGCCAAATACAAGAGTTCGCAAAGTTGTAGAATTTAGTGTTGCTTACGGCACAGACCCAACACGGGTTAAGAAAATAGTATTACCTGCACTCAAGAAAATAAAAGATATTTATGATGACCCTTATATGGACATTATTTTCACTTCTATGGGCGATTCTGGAATCCATTTTCAGGCAAGGTTTTGGGTTGATTGGGATAATGCTTATAATAAGTGGTTAGAAGCTACAGAGGAGATATATGGTGCATTACAGAAAGCAGGTATTGAAATTCCTTTTCCAACACGAACAATATATCTTAAGAAATAAGTGCTTTTAGGGATGGAAATAATTAAATAGGGGCGTTCTTCTTAGGACCATGTATGGATATTATTACAGTAGTTGGTATAATCTTAGCAATTCTTCTAGCTGTTCTTTTAAGCCGGGTCTTGTCATACGTTTTTAAGTTTGCACTGTTTGCAATAGTGTTTCTTCTTATTATGATGTTTCTTTTTGGATATACGTTTGATCAGGTACTTGGCTGGGTCATGGACATTGTATTATGGGTACTTTGAGTGTGATAAAACTTATAAAGAACTCTTGTTCTTAATTTTAGTATGACATCAACAATATGGACTGAGAAGTACCGGCCGCAAACGTTTGATCAGGTAAAAGGTCAGACCGAAATAGTTGAAAAGGTACGGGCGTTCGTTGCGTCAGGAAGTATGCCACACCTTATGTTTAGTGGTCCTGCCGGTGTTGGAAAGACAACTCTTGCGTTGGTTATAGCAAAACAATTATTTGGTGATAGTTGGCATCAGAACGTTCTTGAACTGAATGCATCTGATGAACGAGGTATTGATGTTGTTCGTGTGAAGGTAAAAGACTTTGCTCGTACTCGTGCAATTGGTGATGTTCCATTTAAACTGATTTATTTGGATGAATGTGATGCTCTTACAAAGGATGCGCAGCAAGCACTTCGTCGAACCATGGAAAATTATACAAAGACATGTAGATTTATTTTATCTTGTAATTATAGTTCTAAAATAATTGATCCTATTCAATCACGATGTGCGGTGTTTCGGTTTAAACCATTATCTGAAAACGAAATATTTCAAATGATTGAAACAGTAGCGTCCCAAGAATCGCTTACTATATCTGACGACGCAAAGAAAGCGTTGTTTGTTGTATGTGGTGGTGACTGTCGACGTTTAGAAAACATATTACAAAGTTGTGCAGTGATAAAAAATGATATTGATGCTGAATTAGTGTATTCAATGGCATCCGTTGCGAAGCCGAAAGAAGTTAACGACATCCTTTCTGTTGCAGTTACTGGAGATTTTCAAACGTCGCGGAAAAAGCTGTTAGATTTAATGCTTAATTATGGATTGTCTGGATCGGACATTATTAAACAAATCCAACGAGAAATATGGAACTTGGAACTGGATGACCGAAAGAAAGTTGAACTTGTTGACAAATGTGGTGAAGTAGAGTTTAGGATGGTTGAAGGTTCTGATGAGTACATTCAATTAGAAAGCTTTTTAGCGTATGTTGTATTGGTTGGAAGTAAATGATAGAGAAAATCTTTATTCAAAATCGCAAAAAACAAAAAATTTCTGTTTTGATAGATACATCTAATTCTCAGAAAGGATTAGCTTTTATCATGCATGGTTTAGGTGGGTTTAAAGAACAGCCCCACATTAAAACTTTTACAGAATCTTTCTTGGAAGAAGGTTTTACTGTTGTTAGATTTGATACAACAAACACTTTCGGCGAGAGTGAAGGTAATTACGAAAATGCTACTGTCACTAATTATTATGAAGACTTAGAGGATGTTATTGGATGGGCCTCTAAACGAGAATGGTATAAAGAACCATTTTGGCTCGTTGGTCATAGTTTGGGAGGAATTTCAATAGGATTATATGCAGAGAAGTATCCCCAAAAAGTAAAAGCATTAGCTCCAATTTCTACAGTTGTTTCAGGGAAATTAAATGTTGAGAATCTAAAAAAACGATTTCCAGAAGAATTAACTGAATGGGAAAAAACAGGATGGAAGATTAAACCAAGTGTTTCAAAACCAGGCTTAATCAAAAAATTAAGATGGAATTCCCATATTAGTGATACGTTAAATTACGATTTATTAAAAAATGTTGATAAATTAAATATGCCCGTTCTTTTAATCGTTGGATCATATGATGACACAACTCCTTTAGAACATCAACAATTATTGTTTGAAAGACTTTCCAACGAAAAAGAAATTCATATAATCAAAGGGGCCCCCCACACATTTAAAGATGAGAACCATTTAAAGCAATTAAAAGAAATTTTTAAGAATTGGATAAAGAAGAATAAATAAAAATAATAAAATAAAAAAACCTATTCAGCACTCTCTTTTATTCGTAATGTTTCCTGGATGATGTCTCTATACTTGTAATCCATCGTTAGCTTCACTTTCTTCGTTTCAAGAGTTCCTTCGGAAAGTGGTTCAAGCAATTTACATAAAATCTCTGCTTCACCGTCAACAAGTCGCGCTTCGTTAATCTTTCCCCCTGATTTACATTCCCATGCAGGATCATCTAAAGAAAACGATAATGTATTTTTCCGCGAGCTGAACTCTTCAGTGGGCATGGTAACTTTTCCAATACCTGCATTTTTAATTTTGATTTTTAATGCAATGATTCCTTTACCAGCAGTATCTTCTGTAACGCTTGTTACAGTTATTGGTCCGCCGGAAGAAGAATAATGTTTATCTTCTTTCACATCACACACTCTTTCGTCTGTAAGATCTTCTTTTAAACATACTTCTGGAACAACTAAGAACGTGTTATATTTGTATTCAACATTCGCGAACCATTCTCTGTCAAGTAAACCGTTCACGTCACCTTCGTACTGTGCATTATCTGCAAATGAAATTGTTTCTTCCCCACCGGATGTTACAAGTTCAGAAATCCTTTCAATAATACCTGAGTTTTGAAGTTCCCAATCAGCAATGCCACCAAACTCGCTTTGTGAAGGTCCTAACAATTTCACGATAATATCTCCTGGTTGAATCTCATACTCGCCTTTATTACGTAACGTAACTTCAACAAGGAATGTTTCTGTATCAAATATGGCAGAAACACCTTCTTCTTCAACGCCAAATGGTTCAAACTCGGCAACGATTCCTTGTGTGCCGCCAATGAACGCACCCGCAATTTGTGTTTGTGTTTCTTCTGTACTACACGAAGTTAATACTAATGATAGTACTACAAGAACAGACATAACTAGTATTGTTGATTTCATCATCATATACCTCTTTAGCTTTTATTGTTAGAATTAAAGACCCTATGTATTTAAACCTTACTCTGGAGTTTTAATTATCTTAATCGGTTTTGTGAAAGAATTAACATAATTATAATCTAAGTCTATAAGAAGCGGTGTTGTAAAGGATGACGTTCCATGAATATTAAAACTACATACTATTTTCCCATTGCCGTTATTGAGCCGAACAAAACCGTCCCGTGGTTTACAATCGATTAAACTTCCTCCTAACATATCAACAGTGTAATACACCTTATCAAGGTCTGTGTATTCAAGTGACGCTTGGCCACAACTTCGTATATCTGAGTATGGACTTAATACTCTTCCTGCACCATGATTTACAACATTAATTTCAAAGATAGCTTTACTGCCAACCATATCCACACCGACATAACTAACACCAACGGGTGCACCCTGGCCTCCCCCCATTCCAACGTTTGTTGGAATGCACGTTTTTTGTTCAGACGTAACTTGGTAAAATAATGGATCAACACACACTTCCGGATTTGCTATGGTATGATAATTGTAACATGTAACAAAATTAAGTGTTGGGTTATACTCAAACACTTTCTGAGGGAGAATAACATTAGGCGATTTGAATTCGATTTGGTTCCTTGTTCCTTCTGTATTGTACACATTTTTTCCTTCAAGAACGCCATAATTTTCTGCACAGGATCGTGGTTCGCCTAACCCAGACCCCAAAATATTATCATCAAATCCGGTAATCTGGACAAAACAGTTCTGTTGGTCAACATCATAATTGCCCCTGTTATGAACTTCAACAATCGCAATTAATTCATTTTGGTCATACAAAAGGTTTGGAGGATAGTTCGCAAGAGGTTCCGCAACGACACCTTCTGTTCCTGTTTGTACCAATTGTAAAGCGGCTTCTGTTTCCAATGGTTGTTCGCCTGCAGGAACACTTGATCCACATCCTGTAAGTAAAAGCAAAGAAACACTTAGAATAAACATCACTAGCAAACTCTTTTTCATGTTTAGAAAGTAAACAAAAACTGTATATAAGCTTTTTGGTGGTTTGTACCCGGAAGCATTATAAATAAACCCCTGCGAATTTGAATTCTATGGCAAATATTGATTATGGGTTAGTACAAGAAGGGTTCGATGCTTCTCGTTCTACAATAGAAACTATGTTACAAAAATATACCCCTTATGACCGAATTACTATCCTCCCACCATTTTTTCAACCTTCATCAAATAGTTCAGAACCACGTATTTTTTTGTGGTTTGGTATGGGAAATACAAACAAACCAGATATGTTATATGGATACGTTGTGTCTACTGGATTTGTAGTTGAAAGTGTAGTTAGGTACGTTGATGAAAAAACTAATCATATCATGGGAAGCACACAAAACGGAAAAAGTATTGAAGGTCTTTCTCAAGAAGAAATTTCTGGTATAGTCGTTTCTATTCTACAAACAACTATTGATAACATTTTTAGAAAATAGATTTCAGCAGAAAATATTATATACCCCAACCAGTTTGAACGGAAAATAATGTCTAAATATATCGTTACACATAAGAAAAAAGAATGTATTGGTTGCGGTGCATGTGCGGCTGTTGCGCCAGATTACTGGGAAATGGATGAAGAAGGATTTGCACATTTAAAAAAATCGGTTGCGTCAAGCGATGTATGGATATTGAATATTGACACAGAAGAAGCAAAAGTAATTAATCAAGAAGCAGCTGATGTATGCCCTGTTGATATTATTAGTGTTAAGACAAAAGATTAAAGTGTATGTTCTTTCCGTAATGAATGTTCAAATGCTATTGAATGACGTTTTAATGTTACCACATATTTATTGTGTTCGTGCGTTAATTCTTTAATTTTTTCCGTTATTTTTGCATGGTTAATTTTGTACTTTAATTTTTTTTCAATACTTTTCGTTCTTTCATGCTTTTTCTGTTCTTTCTCGGCTCGTTTACTTAACCGATGCAGTTTTTTGTTTATTTTTGTCAATTCTTTAGAATAAATGTACAGGTATGCAGCTTCATTGGAAAGGGTCATGTATAAAGGTAAGTGTACAGGATATATAAACTTATTTTTTTATTATAATCATACAATGATCCTTTTCGAATGGTTCAAGTATTCTATAATCGATTACAGTAAACTCTTTCTCTAACTGCGTACGCACTTCGATGAATATCTGTTTCGGTTTCTTAGTAATGTCAATACTACGCGCTTTTACTGCAAGTAAACCATACCCTCCTTTCTTAAGGAACATTTTACAATTCTTGACAAATATTGCAGTTTGGTTTCGTTGTGCAACGTCTTGATACACAATATCAACCGCACATACTCTGTCCATGTACGTTTCTGGATGGAACGCATCCGCTAATACTGGCACTAAGTTATTTCTCTTCTCAGCTAAAAATACAAAGTCGCGCATGACTCGTGGCGCAGGATCAATTCCAAATATGAATCCGTCTTCTTCAACCATATCACTTACAAATGATGGCGTGTACCCATGCGAACTTCCAAGGTAAAGAACAACATCATTTTTCCGAATGCCAATGTTTGTACATCCTTTCATGATCATCGCTGCTAATTTACTTCGCCGCGGATCGAACTCTCGGTATTCTATAGGTCCGTCCTTTACTGTCTTTTCTTCAAAATGTATCTTTCCTGGAAAGACGTTTTTTGTATAAATACGTCGTTTATCTGTATAAATTCCAAATATTTTGTGCGGTATTGGTTTCATAGTATATTTTTCTCTTTTTCTTTAATTTTTGGCCAAAGAGCTTTTTCTTCTTCCAATGTTAATCGTTTTCCTTCAAATATCCATGATTTCCTTCTTTTTAATTTAACTAATGCATTATTTATCACTTCTTTAATATCAAAACCATTTTGTTCTTCAGCAATAATCACAACACCAAGTAAATCCCATAACACATCTCCTAATTCCTCATGTAAATTCTTAACATCATTCTTTTCAATCGCCTCAAGCACTTCTTCACTTTCTGACTTTAAATGTTCAGCTCTTTCCTTTAATGAAATACTGTTTGACCATTCTGACTTTTCACGGTCAAGTTTCAATGCATTGTATAACTCTTCGAATTTTTCTTTCATCCAAATTTCCTCTCCAAGTCTTTTCTATATTCCTTAGCTTTAAACTCGCCTTTAAAGTAATCTAGTCTTGCACATAATGACAATTTGTCTGCAAGAACGCGTGCAATCTTTCCACGGTCTTTCTTCTTTGCTTTTTGAATAAGTTGATGCTCATAAATAATACCATATTTGGGACTCCGACTTCCGGTTTTAAGATGTCTAAACAATGCTTTCTCTGCACCAAATAATTGAATGGTAGATGCGGGCAACATTGCCAGATGTTTCAAACTCTTCCCTAACTCTAACAATTTAGCACCTATCGTTACGCCAGCTAATTCCGTTATATTTGGACAATACTTTTTCATAATAGTTTGTAAATAAGTTTCATGTTCACATCGCAATCTAAACATGGTTTGAATATGTTTTGCCAGTTTTATCATTTCAGCAATATCTTTCTGCTGCATATTGGCACCAATAGTTTCTTGAGGACGTTTTTCTGTTAGAACCATGTCCACAAACTTTTCGTGGTTAGAAACATTTTCAGAGAGTTCTGGGAAATATAAACTATACCATTCACGTAATCGCTTTGTAAAAAGATTGATAGTTCTGTCTAACTCTGTCATAGTACTTATTGTTTGTACAATCAGGTTATCTTCATTAACAGATTCTTTAATCGCTTTTTTAGTAATTACAATATTTTTTGAGTATAATTTGGCAAAATACTTTTTCTGCTTGAAATTTTCCAGAACACATTGTACAAGTTCAAATGGCAACTTTTTCAGTTTTGCATCTGGCTTTGCAAGAGTACCAATGATTTCTCCATTGTCATTAACAATGAAGTGTCCAAGAGCGTGCGTGAAACTATATTTCATTCCATTCTCTAAATTCGTAAGTTATATAAACCTTATCCAAACATTTTTTTAAAGGAAAAGATATGGAACATATACTGAGTCAACTTAAAGGTGGAAACTGTTATTGCAGTCATCCCATTAACAGAGAAGATTGGAATTCTGAATGGGGTGAATGTGACGAACAACATTATAAAAAAGCCGTTTGTTCAAAGTGTGGTAAAACAAATTGGATTAAGTTACGTTTTGAAGGTTCCGGCCATGACGATTCTATTGAATGTAAAACAAATTCTATTGATTCTATCATCAGAAAAGTTCAAGGATACTAAAATCTCAATCTTTCAATATAGGTAGCAAATAAAATTATATTTAAAAGTATGGGAACTGAATAAGTTTAAAATACAGTCCCTAATCGCATTTGATGTCTATATTTAGGGACAATAACGGGGGGTGACCTTTCCTTTGCTTCCATTCTAGCGACATACATCACTTTATCTAAAAGAGTTGGCCCATAATTTGAATCATTGCTACGCCTCAAACTTGTTCTAAGAATAGCCATTTGAATTTCATTCAATTTAAAATCGTCAACACTTTCCATTAATATCAAGTAAAAGTATTCATTCGAATTATTTAAATTCTCTGCTCCAAAAAAACCGTTTAAACGTTATTTCAATGATGTTCCAAACAACAATAATATTAATAAATCCTATATTATTCATTTCTCCATGGATAATTTTAGAGTTGCAGCGAAGTCGTTCATAGTAAACGATGGCAAACTTCTTATTGTCAAACGAAGGTCAAATGACGTTATGAAACCTAGTATGTGGGAAATTCCTGGTGGCAGGTTAGAGTTGGGTGAGAATCCATTTGATGGCGTGAAACGTGAAACCCATGAGGAAACGGGTCTTGATATCAATGTTCTTCATCCGATGAGCGTTCGACATTTCACTCGGAGTGACAATCAAACTATTACTATGCTCGTTTTTCTCTGTAAGGCGTTGAATGATACTGTAACATTAAGCGAAGAACATACTGCATACGAATGGGTAGATATGAGTCAAGCTAAAGATAAGTTAGGATTATTTTTCCACGATATTGTTGATACGTTTCATACGTTGGAATTGCAAAAACATTTGTTGTAATTATCAAAAACTTTCACTTTCTTTCACCGATATCTTTATAAATAAACTCCATAAATAGTTCATACTTTCATTAAAAGTGATGAAAATGCTATGATTACACTGGTCAGCATGACTGATTAAATGATCATAGTATAGTGGCCTGAGAAGGTGACCATCATCGAGGATTTTCTTCGATGGGATCCCGTAGAGGCCGTTACCAACGACAAGGTAGATACCTATGCCTCCAAAAAGTAATCCACGACAAGGAAGTATGCAGTTTTGGCCACGGAAAAGGGCAAAACAATCACATGCACGAATTAGATCGTGGGCTACAGAATCAAAAGTTAAACCATTAGGATTCGTAGGATACAAAGCTGGTATGGCACACGTCATGGTAACTGATAATCGTCCAAAGTCTCTTACAAAAGAAGAAACGATTTCTTTACCCGTTACCATTATTGATTGTCCTGCAATGACTGTTGCTGGTGTTTGTTTTTACAAAAAAGGATTACTTGGAAGAGAAAAATGTTCAACAATCCTTGCAGAAAAACTTTCAAAGGATCTTGGAAGACTAATAGCCTTGCCTAAGAAAACCTTCAAAAAAGTCGACGACATTCAAGAATGTGATGACATTCGTTTACTAGTGCATTCTAATCCTAAACATACATCTATCGGCGCTAAAAAGCCAGTCCTTGTAGAAATAGCACTTGGTGGGCCAGTAGAAGAAAAACGTGCCTATGCAAAAGACATGTTAGGCAAGGACATTTCATTATCTGACATTTTTGAAGAAGGATCATTACTTGACGTTCATGGCATTACAAAAGGAAAAGGTTTTCAGGGAGTGGTTAAGCGATATGGTGTTCCAATATTACAACATAAAGGAGAAAAAGCAAAACGAAGTATTGGAAACTTAGGTTCATGGACACCGAAACGTGTCGAATTTACTGTGGCTCAACCAGGAAAAATGGGATACCACACAAGAACACAATATAATAATCAAATACTTAAAATTGGAACTGATGGGAAGGAAATAACGCCAAAAAGCGGGTTTGGAAGGTATGGTATTGTTAAAAATAATTACATTTTACTTCACGGTTCAGTTGCAGGTTCCGTAAAACGTACAGTTATCCTTACCGCTGCTATCCGACCACCTCGAAAGATGCATAAAGATGCATTCAGTATAGAGTTCGTTTCAACACAAAAATGAAATTATCAATAATTACTTTGGAAAATGTAACCTCTGGTCAAAAAGAGTTGCCTTCGCAATGTACCGAAGCGTATCGTCCAATTCTTATCAAACGAGCAGTGCACGCATTACAAAGTGTTGCTCGTCAAGCGTATGGTGCACATCCTGACGCAGGAAAACGTCATTCTTCAAAATTAAGTAAGAGACGACGGAAATATCGTGGCTGTTACGGTTTTGGTATTAGCCGGGTTAACAGGAAGATTCTTTCACGACGAGGAACACGATTTTTTTGGGTTGGTGCATTCTCTCCACAGACACGTGGCGGTAGACGATCACATCCACCAAAAGCTGAAAAACAGTTTGATCAAAAAATAAATAAGAAAGAGAATCGTAAAGCGATTCGTTCTGCTCTTGCAGCAACACTTAACAGAAGCATGGTAATTGAACGTGGTCATACTGTTCCAGAAACATATCCTTTTATTATCACATCAGATTTTGAAAATCTCACAAAGACGAAAAATGTTGAAAATGTCTTGAAAGTAATCGGATTCAATGACGAACTTAAACGCTCAGTCTTGAAAAAGATCCGTGCTGGAATGGGTACGTTACGTGGAAGACGATACCAACGTAAAAAAGGCCTTTTGCTTGTTGTCGGTGACGCATGTCCACTTCAAAAATCTGCATCTAACATTGCAGGTATCGACGTCGTTCCAGTTTCAGCGTTAAATGCTGAAGTGCTTGCACCTGGCGCAATGGCTGGTCGTGTTACACTTATGACAGAAAAAGCTGTTGATATACTTAAAGAAAAGAAATTGTTCATATGAAAATGGTAGATACAAAAAAACAAAAAGAACTTGCACAAGAACCAGAATTTGAACAGATACCGGAATTTGATCCATATCAAATAATCAAGTTTCCTCTTTCAACTGAGAAAAGTATTCGACAGATAGAATTTGATAACAAGTTAGTATTTGCAGTTCATCCACGAGCAACCAAAGCTGACGTTAAGAAAGCAATAGAAATGTTGTTCAATGTACATGTTGCACGCGTTAATATTCATAATGCGTTTCAGGGTCAGAAACGAGCATTTGTTAAATTAGGGCCAGAAAGTGTTGCATCTGACGTAAGTGCAGATTTAGGATTAATATAAATAGATTAATGCAAGATTAATACATATACAATGGGAAAACGAATCATATCGCAACGGCGAGGACGAGGAACGAACACGTACCGTTCACCTAGCCATCGGTTTAAAGGTGCAGTAAAACATCCTTCATGTGATTCTATTGGAACGATTACAGAACTTGTCCATTGTGCAGGCCATACCGCTCCTCTTATGAAGGTTACATTTGTTACTGGTGATGATGCACTTGCGGTTGCTCCGTACGGAATGAAAGTTGGTGATAGTGTTACAATTGGTATGGGAAGTCCTATTGAACCGGGGAACGTTTTACCATTAAAAGATATTCCTGAAGGAACACTTATTCATAACATTGAACTTCGTCCAGGTGATGGCGGCAAACTTGTTCGTTCGTCAGGGACGTTTGCAAAAATAGTTGCAAAAACTGATACAGTCGTTCGTGTTGTCCTTCCTTCAAAGAAAGAAAAAATGTTTATTCCAAACTGTCGAGCGGCAATCGGTATTATCGCAGGTTCTGGAAGAATAGACAAACCATTTATGAAAGCTGGTACAAGAATGTTTAAAATGCGTGCACGAAACAAACTATATCCAAAAGTATGTGGTATTTCAATGAACGCTGTTGACCATCCTTTTGGTGGTGGCTGTTCACATATCAAAGGAAGACCAACATTATCTCCACGGAGTGCTCCTCCTGGACGTAAAGTTGGAAAAATTGCCCCGCGACGAACGGGAAGAAAAAAATAGAGAGGAAAGTTCATAATTTACAATGGCAATAAAAGAATTCAAATGGAACGGAAAAACGGAAGAAGAGATTAAACGAATGGACATGGAAATGTTCATCGAACTAGTTCCTTCTCGCCAACGAAGATCATTAAAACGTGGTTTTACCGAACAACAGAAAAGTCTTGTAAAACGTATCGATGCCGGTGAAAGTAATATCAAAACACATTGCCGAAACATGATTATTATTCCCTCAATGATTGACAAATTGTTCCGAATTTATAACGGAAAGGAGTTTGTTCCATTAACGATTACTACAGAAATGCTTGGTCATTACCTTGGAGAATTTGCTCATACACGAAAATCTGTATCGCATAGTTCTGCAGGAATAGGTGCAACACGATCAAGTAAGTCAGTATCTGCACGATAAACATGAAACAAAAAACAATGAAAATTCCACAAGAACCAATAAAACCTGAACATTGTGCGTCTGCGAAGGCACTTAATATCCCCATTTCAACAAAATTCGGTGTTGAGCTTAGTGATAACTTACGATATAAAAAAACGTCATTTGCAAAATCATTTTTAGAAGATGTTATTGCTCTTAAAAGGGCAGTTCCGTTCAAGAAATCAGTCAATGATCTTGGTCATAAAAAAGGAATGGCTGCTGGACGATTTCCACAAAAAGCTGCAAAGGAATTTTTGAAACTTGTAAAGTCCGTTGAAGCAAACGCGCAAGTGAAAGGCTTAAACACATCGGAACTTAAAATAATTAAGATTATATCAAACAAAGCATCTACTCCATTAACTGGCGGAAGACTTCGCCGAGGTACAAAGCGTACACATATTGAAATTGTGGTTCGTGAACTTCCTGGAAGTAAAAAGAAAAGTTACGACAAGAAAGAACAAAAACAAGATAAAGTAATGGAGAAAAAAGCGGATGTTCCCGTTGCTCCCGTTAAACCTGTAGAAGAAATGCCTGTTGGAGTTGAAGAAACTCTTCAGCACGATGTTCCCGTAGACGTTGAGGAACTCCAAGAAAAATCTCAGGAAAAACAACAACCAGAACAAGCAGTGTTTGAGAAGTCTCAAAGATCAGTTGAAGAACCAGTTACAAAACCAGTTGCAGAACCAAAACCTACTATTGTAAAAGATATTCCTCTCAAAGAAGTTTCATCTTCAGAATTATTAAAACAAGCACAAGCAAAAGCTGCTGAACTTAATAAAAAAGAAAAGAAAAATGAAGCTGTTCAAGAAGTAGAAAGTTTGTACGATACGTTAAAACAAAAAGGAACACTGCGCGGCACTGCAAGTAAACCTCGATATGGGAACAAAGGTGACATACAATGATTGAACGAGAATTCATATCACAAAAGACAAAAGAATTTTACATTAAGAAGTATGTTGAAAATAAACTTCGTGGTGTGGGTATTTCCCAGATTAGGTTAAAGAAGATTCCTTTAGGTGAAAAAATCATTATTCATACAAGTAGGCCAAGTTTAATTGTTGGTTCAAAAGGTGCGAATATAAAAGATCTTACAAAACATTTGAAAAAAGAATTTAAACTTGAAAATCCACAAATTGAAATTGTTGAAGTGAAAGATATCTTCCTTGACGCGAATGTTGTTGCGGAACGTATCGCTGGTTCACTTGAACGTTTCGGCTCTGCACGATTTAAAGGTGTTGGTCATAAGATTATGGGTAATGTCCTTAACTCGGGAGCATTAGGCGTTGAATTAATCTTTTCGGGGAAAATTCCCGGTGCTCGTGCAAAAAAGTGGCGATTTTATCAAGGATACTTAAAAAAATGTGGCGATGTTGCAACCAGTGGCGTACTGAAAGCACAGCGGACCGCTCTTTTGAAAAGTGGAGTTATCGGAATAAAAGTTTCCATTATGCCTCCAAACATAGTACTTCCAGATAATGTTACTATCCTTGACGAACCACTACAAATAGTTGAAGAACTTCCTCTTGAGAAAGAAATAACAAAATTACCAAAAAAGAAGACTACTAAAAAATCACCTAAAACAACTGTCAAGAAACCAACAGTAAAGAAAAAAAAAGTAGCTGAAAAAAAAGGGGCAGTAAAGAAAACTGAAACTCCCGTTTTACCCGTACAAGAAGCTATTCCAGAAACTGTTTTGGAAACGGCTCCCGAAGCAAATAATCTTCCGCCAAAGGATACAGACGAAAATGAAAATAATCCTGAGAAAGCAACTAATGAAGAATCGGGTGAAGAATTTCAAAAATGAAAATTACAAAAGAATTGCGAGATTTGTCTCAAGACGAATTGCAGAATAGATTGCAAGAATTTAAAAAAGAACTCCTCAAACTAAATGTTCAAGCATCTACAGGTGCACAAACGTCAAATCCTGGAAAATTAAAACAAACCAAGAAAAATATTGCAAGGATATTGACGTTACGTAAGGAAAAGGAGGAAAAAGTATAACACTATGGTTGGCGTATGTAATCAATGTGGTTTGCCGCAAGACCTTTGCGTTTGTGAGACAATTGCACGTGAACAACAAAAAATCATTGTCATGACCGAAAAAAGGAAGTTCGGAAAAAAATATACCGTTATTCGCGGGATAAAGAAAGAAGCAAACATTGGGGAGATTGTTAAAAAACTCAAATCAAAATTTGCTTGTGGCGGTACCGCGAAAGAAGGTAGAATTGAACTCCAGGGCGATCATAAAGCACGAGTCAAAACAACTCTTGTTGAGTTAGGGTTTCCGGAAGAAACAATAGAGATTCAATAGAACAACAACACCATCAAAACCAACAAATGATTTTGGTGGGGGAAATGAGATGGCACGACAAAAGACGTATCCACATGAGCTTATCGGTAAGAAAGTGAAAGTTGTTACGTCGTCAAACAACGCGAATCTTGGAATAACAGGAACGCTTGTTGATGAAACAAAAAATACTTTTGTCATAGAAACCGATAAAGGGTTAAAAACCATACTCAAGAATAATATTACCATCGTTCTCTGTGAGACGGGCACACAGATTGCCGGCAGAGACATATCAAAACGACCTGAAGATCGGGTAAAAGGGTAGAAATAAAAAATGAAACAAAAAGTTTTACACACAAACGCACCACAGAAGGAATGTACTGACAGAAACTGTCCGTTCCATGGACAACTTGCAGTGAAGAATGAGTTGTTTAAAGGAAAGGTTGTAAAAAAGGACATGAATAGATCTGCAACCATTGAACTACTTCGTTCACATTCTGTTCCAAAATATGAACGGTATGAAGTGCGACGTTCACGAATGAGAGTTCACAACCCTCCGTGTCTCGACGTTGAAATTGGTCATTCCGTATTGGTTGCACGAACACGACCTATCAGCAAAACAAAGAATCATGTTATTATTCAAGTGTTAGAATCATCTGAAAGTGATATGAAATCAACACTTGGTCTTGCAAAGGAATCTAAAGAATTTACAAAGAATAAAGCTAGAAAAGAAGAAAAAGCTCGAGTTGGACAAGAAGAAAAGAAACAAGAGAAAAGAAAAGAATCAAAAACGAACGTTCAGGAAAGAGTTCAACCTGAAGAAACAATAAACGACAATGAAACCAATTAAAAGTACTATTACCCGTGCTCTGCCAGTGCAGGCATTTGTAGCAACCTGTGACAATTCAGGAGCAAAGATGCTTAAGATTGTCTCTGTGAAAGGTCACAAGACGGTTAAAGGTAGAATTTCCGCAGCAGGCATCGGCGATTTAGTGCTCGCTTCAGTAAAAAAAGGAAAACTAGAAATGAGAAAGACAGTTGTTCCCGCTATTATCGTTCGTCAGAAAAAAGAATTCAGGCGACCTGATGGCACACGAGTAAAGTTTGAAGATAATGCTGCTGTCGTACTGAAAGATATGAAAGGGAATCCAAAAGGAACAATCTTTAAAGGGCCAATAGCAAAAGAGGTTGCTGAGCGCTGGCCTGCAGTTGCCAAGGTAGCAAACATGGTTGTATAATAAATACAATGAACATTTAAAAAAATAAAACATCTCAAAACATACAAAATTAATATTACAAAAATGGTACAAAAAACATTTTCAACCGGTTGGAAAAGTAGTACACAACCACGGAAGCAGCGTAAATATTCGTACAATGCGCCGCTTCACACACGACAAAAAAAAGTTCATGTTCACCTGTCCTCAGATTTAAGAAAAAAGTATGGGTTACGTCGGGTGCAAGTGAAGAAGGGCGATAAAGTACAGATTATGCGTGGACAACACAAGAAAAAGGAAGGAAAAGTTGATCGTGTTAATCTTAAACGTGAAAAACTGTACGTTACAGGGATTGAATTTATCAAGAAAGACGGGACGAAAATTCCAGTGGCATTCACTCCTTCAAACGTAATGATCATTGCTGTTGACACAAGCGATAAAAAAAGAAAAATGAAAATGGAAAGAATTCAAACAACACTTTCACATTCAACCAAACCAGTACTTACAAGTGCTGACTCAGAGACATCAAAACAACACAAGAAATCACAAGGGGAAACAAAATGAAAAATCATTTGAAACGAATTGCATCACCACGAACATGGCTCATTAATAGAAAGAGTAATATATTTATAACGCGGCCTCGACCAGGTGCACATTCATTCCAACATGGAATCTCTCTTGGAGTTGTTTTACGAGATATGTTACATGTCGCATCAACCATGGGTGAAGCGAAAAAGATTCTCAATACAAAGAATATCCTTGTTGATAGTTCGCGAACACGCGATCATCGCCGTATCGTTGGTTTGTTTGACGTTATTTCATTACCAGATATAGAAGAACAGTATAGAATGATATTAGACACAAAAGGCCGACTTGATGTTATTGAAGTCAACGCTGCTGAGAGTACTCGCAAACTCTGCAAGATAATTGGAAAAACTATTGTAAAAAAAGGAAAAGTACAGTTCAACTTACATGATGGAAAAAACATCGTAAGTGACAAAGAAGCTCGTATTGGCGATAGTTTTGTTGTTACACTTCCGGGGAAGGAAATTGAAAGTGTACTCACTCTTAATTCCGGTGCGGCAGTTTTCCTTGTATATGGTAAACATTCAGGCGATGTTGGTGTTTTCAAAGAGTTTAAAGGAAATGATGCATTGTACACAAAAGATAAAATGGATGTTGAAACGTCAAAGAAGTATCTCTTTGTTGTTGGTTCAAGAGGAAAACCACTTATCACAATCAGAAAAGAATAATGAATACAAAAAAAACAAAATACTAAAACAATAAAATGGCTGACAAAACTACACAAAATGTACAGAACCCGATGAAACGTGTGCACATAGAAAAAATGACACTTAACATCGGAGTTGGAAAAGACGAGTCTATGTTAAAAAAAGGTCTTTTATTGTTACAAAAGCTATCTCCACTAACACCTGTAAAAACAGTAACCAAAAAACGTATTCCTGGGTGGGGTTTACGACCAGGTTTAGCAATCGGTTGTAAAGTTACGGTGAGAAAAAATACAGAAGAACTCCTTAAGAGATTACTTGTCGCAAAAATGAACACTTTATCTACAAAAAATTTTGATAATAATGGCAACTTTTCGTTTGGTATCCCAGAATATATTGATATTCAAGGTCTTGAATATGATCCTGACTTGAAAATAATGGGACTTGAAGTTGCTGTTACATTGAAAAGATCTGGATATCGGGTTAAGCAGCGAAGATTACATACATCAAACGTAGGAAAATCACATTGTGTTACAAAAGATGATGCAATTACATTTGTTCGTAGTGTGGGAGTGGAGGTTACTGAGTAAAAATGACAACGAGCGATCATAAAAAAATGTTTACGCAGCTTAATGCGAAGCCTGTAAAGAAAACAAAATACCTTCGGTTTAATGCTCCAAAAGAACGATCATGTGGTATTGCATTACGAAAATGTAAAAATTGTGGCAGAATGGGCGGACACATAAATAAGTATGGCCTTCATCTGTGCAGACAATGTTTTAGGGAAATGGCAACGGGGCTCGGCTTCAAAAAATATAATTAATGATGAGGTTAATAGGGAATACAAAATGTTAAACGATCCACTTGCAGCGGCTTTGACGAAAATAATCAACGCGGAACGTGTTGGTAAACGTGAAGTACTCATTAGGCCCGCCTCTAAAATGATTAAAGCAGTACTTCATATCATGAATGAAAACAATTATCTTGGCGCTTTTGAAGAGATTCCTGACGGATTAAATAGCGTGCTTAAAGTTAACTTGCTTGGAAACATAAATAAGTGCGGCGTTATAAAACCACGATTTTCAGTAAAAAAAAGTGAGTTTGAAAAGTGGGAGAAAAGGTACCTTCCAGCGAAAGATTTTGGGTTGATTTTACTTTCCACACCGACCGGCATTATGACGCACACAGACGCAAAAGGCAAAAATACTGGGGGAAAACTGTTAGTGTACTGTTATTAGTAAAATGAAAGAAGATATCACTCAGGAAATTGTATTTGACAAAAATGTCACGGCAAGTTTAGATAATGGTCTGTTAAAAATTCAAGGACCAAAAGGGTCAGTTCAACGTTTTTTCCACAATCCAAAAATAACTCTTACAATAGAATCAAACAAAATTATGTTACGGTCCCCTCAATCAACAAAGAGAGAAAAGAAAATCATTAGTTCGTTTAGAGTTCATATACAAAACATGGTGAAAGGTGTACAAGAACCTTACGTGTACAGACTTAAGATTTGTTCAGGTCATTTTCCGATGAACGTTTCTGTTTCCGGTAATGATTTTATCATTAAGAACTTTCTGGGCGAATCTGTTCCAAGAAAAATTACATTCAGTAAAGAGGCAACGGTCAAAATTGATAGTAGCGAGATTATAGTTACAAGTGTTGATAAAGAAATTGCTGGTCAGACGGCAGCTACTATTGAAACAATGTGTCGCATAACTAATAGAGATAGACGGATATTTCAAGACGGGTGTTATATCATTCATAAAGCCGGAAAGGATTTGGTATAATTAAAATGGAACACAAAACAGCATTACAATTACGGAAAGTCGCAAAGAAGCGGAAACCTCTTTTTATAGTGAAAGAATCAAAGTTTTCGTCAGGTGTAAAAAAGCGATGGCGGTTTCCACGTGGTAAACACTCATCAACACGTCAACATGAAAAAGGGCGACCAGCTCTTCCTCAACCAGGATATGGTTCACCTGCATCCGTTCGTGGTCTTCATATGTCTGGTTTGAAACAAGTTATTGTCTCCGGTGTTCGTGATATGAACAAAATTGATCCGAAAACCGAAGGTGCCATCATACGCGCGGTTACAGGCAAAAAGAAAAAACTTGAACTTATACAAATAGCCCAGAAGCGAAACATCACGCTTTTGAATATAAAAGATCCCTCAGCGTATACCGGACGTGTCGTACAAGAACTTGAAGACAGGAAAAAGTTAAAAGAAACTAAGTTAAGTACGAAGAGTAAGAAAGAAGAAGCGCGGAAGAAGAAAGCTGAAGAAAAAGAAAAAGAAAAGAAAGCTAAACAGGAGAGCAAAGATAGTACTAAAGTGGGAGATACAGAATCTGTTGAAGATACTGTTAAAGATATGGAAGATAAAAAAATCGTAGAAAAGACAATAACCAAAAGACAATAATACTTCACATTGATACACATATAAAAAAATGAGATCAAAAAAACGATTAGCAGGAAAAATCTTGAAAGTGTCACCAAGCAAGGTGCGTTTTGCAGCTGACGCTCTTGACGATATCAAGAAAGCGATTACACGTTCAGACATTCGTGGATTTATCGCGACAAAGAAAATCGTTAAAAGTAAAAAAAACCTTCAATCGAAATCTGGCGCGCGGAAAATCGCTGCTCAGAAAAAGAAAGGTCGCCAGAAAGGAAGGGGAAGTAGAAAAGGAAGTAAACACTCAAATGTAAGCAGGAAGGAATTATGGATGAAAAAAGTCCGTGTTCAACGTATTTTCCTTAAAGATTTACGTGAAAAGAAACTACTTACGCCATCAAATTATAGATCTTTATATGCAAAAAGTAAAGGTGGATACTTTAGAAACAGGCGGCACATCAAACTTTACGTTACAGAACATAATCTCTGGGAGAACAAATAGAAATGGCACGAAATATACCAAAAGCAGTATTGTACCAACGTAAGAGAGAACGAAAAACTGATTATAAGAAACGTCGCACGTTGTTACTTTCCCAGAAACCTCGAGTTGTATTCCGCAGTACAAACAGTAAAGTCATAGGACAAATCATTCGTTTTGATACAAAAGGGGACAAAATCCTTGTTGGAGTAGATTCAACGTTCCTTGCAAAATATGGGTGGAAATATTCTTTTAAGAACATTCCCGCAACATACTTAACTGGTTTGTTTTTAGGTACATCTGCTCTTACACAGAAAATAACAGAAGCAATTCTCGATACCGGGTTTAAAACTCCACATAAACGTGGAAAAGCGTATGCGTTCCTGAAAGGGCTTTGTGATGCAGGACTTACCGTTCCTCATGGGGACGACTCTATTTTCCCTAACGATGCAAGACTTTCTGGTGAACATATACAGAACTACGGAAAAAGCATTACTGAAAAAGGGACAACATCATCCCAATTTACGCAATATTTAAAAAACAAAGTCCTGCCAGAGAATATTACTGCGGAATTTGAAAGAATAAAACAGAAGTTATTATCACGAGGCAAATAATGTCAGAACAACGAAAACATCAAAGAAACCAACGGAATCAACGACACATTGAGGACGTACCCGAGCCTAAAGCAGAATGGAATCCAACTACTGCTCTCGGAAAAATGGTAAAAGAAGGAACCATTACTGACATTAACGAAATATTTGACAGAAGCCTTCCAATTCTTGAATCTGAAATTGTTGACCATTTAATGCCCGGTTTGGAAGAAGATTTACTTCTTATCGGTCAAGCAAAAGGAAAGTTTGGCGGTGGCCAACGACGGATCTTCCGTCAGACACAGAAAAAAACATGTGAAGGAAACAAAATTCATTTTATGACTTGTGCAGTTGTCGGAAACAGGAATGGGTTTATTGGTGTTGCAACAGGAAAAAGTAAAGAAACAGTTCCTGCACGTGACAAAGCGAAACGAAAAGCACGGTTAAGTCTTATGCGCATTCGGCGTGGATGTGGCAGTTGGGAAACTGATATGCGTGATGCGAATTCAATCCCATTCTCCGTTGAAGGAAAGTGCGGTTCTGTTCGTATAACTCTTATGCCTGCTCCTCAGGGTAAAGGATTATGTATTGAGAAAGAATGCGCAAAGATTCTTGAGATGGCCGGTATTAAAGATATATGGAGCAAAACGAAAGGCCAAACAAAAACAAAACTTAATTTAATTAAAGCACTTCTTGATGCTCTTCGAAAACTATCTGAAGTCAAAATTACTGCTGAGGATGTTGCAAAGTTGGGCATTGTCGAAGGTATGATCAAACATACTGGTAGTATTGAACCAGTTGAACCAGCCGAACTAATAGTTGAAGCAATAGACTCGGTTGAATTTGTTGAACCCGAAACCTCGGGAACAGATTCAGGAGAACAAGAGAAATGAGTGAACAACAACCAGAAAAAAACCAAGACAAAAACGTTGCGGAAAAGCGAATTGCAGTAATACTCGTTCGTGGTTTAGTTAATGTGTCTGGTGATATCAAAAGTACTTTAGCTATGCTCCGTTTAGTTCGAAAAAATCATTGTGTTATACTCCGCGATACTCCTGAAAATAAAGGGATGGTAATCAAAGTCAAAGATTACGTTACATGGGGAATATTAGACAATGCGACGTTCAAAGAACTTGTAACAAAACGTGGTCAAGAATATAGGGGAAGAACAACAGATTCAAAGAAAAGATATTCATACAAAACACTTGATGTTGACAGTAAAAAATATAGGCCCTACTTTAGACTTAATCCTCCCCAGAAAGGGTTTGGGCGAAAGGGTATAAAAGTTTCATTCAGTGCTGGTGGGGCATTAGGTAACAGGGAAGATAAAATTAACAATTTAATTAAAAGAATGTTATAATACTAAATAGAGTTGAAATATCATGGTCATAACAAAACGAAAGAAAGTTGTCCGGTACCGAGGTCACACAACACATGGCGGTGGACACCGTAAGAAAAGAAGGGGTGCAGGTAGTCGTGGTGGACATGGACGTGCAGGTACAGGAAAACGTGCAGGCCATAAAAAAGCTGGTGGAATGGTAATTACCGGCAAAAGAGGTTTCCGACCACGTCGTGAAGTAGTTTTTGTAGTTCCTACAAATGTTGGGTATTTTACTCGTGAAACTGTGGAAAAGCTTGTCGCAAAAGGAAAAGCTGTTAAAGATGGCGATTCATATTCCATCGACTTAGAAACATTAGGATACACAAAATTATTGGGAACAGGAAACACAACATTAAAATTACACATTCGTGTTTTGCAGTACAGTTCTCGTGCTGAAGAAAAAATAAAAGCTGCTGGTGGTGACATTGTCTCTTCAAAAAAATCTGGAGTTTCTTCGTCCTCATCCGGGTCTACGTCTGAATCAGAACCAGAATCTGAATCAGAATAAAAAAATACAAAATGGGGTTACTTGATAAGTTTATAACGTACCTTCCTGAGGTCAAAGGTCCTCAGCAGAAGAGACTTCCGTTTAAAGAGAAACTAAAGTGGACATTAATCATTCTTGTATTATTCTTTGTGATGGGTCTTATTCCATTGTTTGGATTAGGAGAGAACGCATTACAACAATTTGAATTTCTTTCCATTATTCTCGGGGCATCTTTTGGAAGTATCATTTCGTTGGGTATTGGTCCTATTGTCACATCATCTATCGTCTTACAACTTTTATCTGGAACTGGTATCCTTAACATGGATACGAATACGACCGAAGGCCGTCAACGATTTCAGGGATTACAGAAATTATTGTCTATCTTCTTTATCGTTCTAGAAGGAGCAATTTATGTTCTTATGGGGGGTTTGGCACCTGCAGCGTCACTTGCGGGAACGTCATTATATGGTCAACTCGAAATCTTACTTTTATTTCAACTTGTGTTAGGTGGGCTTGTTATTATGTTCATGGACGAAGTTGTTTCAAAATGGGGTTTTGGTTCAGGTATTAGTTTGTTTATCGCAGCGGGAGTTGCACAACAAATATTTATTCGAACGTTCAACTTTCTTCCTTCGCCAACAAACCCAGAGATTGCTGCGGGGGCAGTTCCTGCATTATTTCAATCGCTTGCTATTGGTGACGTCACAACTGCAGCATTACAAATTGCTGCTATCGCTTCAACGTTGTTAGTATTTGCAGTTTGTGTATTTGGTCAGGCAATGAAAGTGGAGATCCCACTATCTTTTGGTAAAGTGCGGGGGTATGGTATGCGATGGCCGTTAAACTTTTTTTATACATCAAACATTCCTGTTATCCTTATTGCCGCATTAATGGCTAACATTCAACTCTTTGCACGGCTGTTAGAAAACTGGGGTTTACCTATTCTTGGAACATTTTCTGGAAACACACCTATAAGTGGTTTAGTTTATTGGATCAGTTCACCAAACCTCGTACAAAACATAATTCAGGGAAGCTTTTCATTTAACATGTTATTACAATCGTTGATTTATATTGCAGTTTTTATTGTAGGTGCAGTTATCTTCAGTATTTTTTGGATGCAGACAGCAGGTATGGATGCTCGAAGTCAAGCGAAGCAAATTATGTCTTCTGGGTTACAAATACCTGGTTTCCGACGAGATGAACGTGTTCTTGAAAAGATTCTAAAACGATACATCTGGCCATTGACAATAGTTGGTGGTGCAGCTGTTGGTTTACTTGCAGCGCTTGCCGATCTTACAGGTGCTCTATCAAATGGAACGGGTATTCTTCTCGCAGTAATGATTGTCTATAAATTATATGAAGAGATTGCAAAACAGCATATGATGGACATGCATCCTGCGATGCGTAAGTTCATGGAATAAGTTTTTTTTATGATTCTTTGAGTTTATTTCTTCTTCTTCTGGAGAGATTTCATCATCTTCTACTAAATTTTCTCTACCCTCTTCTGAATATACATCTTCATTTCTTTCTCCAATTTCCATCTCATAAGAGATTTGCTCTTCAGTTTTCTCTGTGATTATACCTTGCTCTTCGGTAGGATAATCTCTATCATCTTCAGGAATCTTTTTTTTCGGCTTTTCGTTATTTTCAGACATATTTTAAGCACCTCTTTTGGCTTGATGTTAACAATCAATGGAGATGAGTTTAAAAGAACTTTGGCACTATAAGTATGTTCTAATCAAGAATATTACTGTTCCTGCTACCAGTGAGACGATAATGTTGTCATCTAATGTTTTATCATTAAGATCAATCTTTACTACTTCAATCATCATTGCAGCAAAACTTCCTAATACTGGTTCTGGAATTGGAATGAATAACATTGCTCTTAAAGACCCGGCAACGGTGCCGGCTAATGTTCTTCTAATAGCTTTCCTTCATCACCATTGAAAATATTTTTTAATTTCCCTTATTTTGCACCATATAAATGCGATACAGAATCTCCTAAAGCAAGTGTTAATATTGCTGCAATCGCTATGTCTTTATCAAAAAGTTGCATTACCAATAGAACACCAACAAAGTAAAAGATTAACCCTTCCCCTGGGAAGTTTTTCTTTTCTTCATCACGTTCGTAGTTTTTTTATAAACTGACTAAATATTGGTAGATTATCTATTCTTTTACAGATAAAACTGATTATCTGTGTTTTTTTTGATCGAAATTTTTAATTATAACCCAAGTTTGACAGTTTGCTAACTATTTCATCCTAAATATCCATTTGACAGTTTGTCAAATTTAACTTATTTTTCTTGAAAATCTCAGGTTATTGCTCTGTTTTTTAGACAAATCAACTCATTTATG
>Ga0210057_1002461_pt1 | contig 26422 bp, 31 predicted proteins | sample CryGeyCG2114_010_2_FD_183968 | JGI IMG/M metagenome (GOLD analysis project Ga0210057, IMG submission 183968) | Groundwater microbial communities from aquifer - Crystal Geyser CG10_big_fil_rev_8/21/14_0.10 (SPAdes) (version 2) | ecosystem: Environmental > Aquatic > Deep subsurface > Groundwater ...
AAGAAAAATATACCAATAATTATCACAGACCAGGTTTATTCTGATTTTTTAAGCAATGAAAAAGTTTCAGAGCTTATTGACAAGGGAATAGACATTAACAAGGAAAAAGCCAAAAATGTCAGGATGGTTGGAGGGGATTTGATAAAATACTGGAGCAAGTGCATTATAGAGCTAAAAAGAGCAGGAAGCAAGAGAAAAGCTGTCTTGAGAAAACACCGCTCCCTTCCTGAAAAAACATTTTCATTTCAGATAATAAAAAAAGGAATAGAAAAATCCGGATGGATTTTTTAGAATTTATTTCTTAACTGATTTTTTAAACTCTGCCAATACCTTTTTAGCCATCTTGTCAACTCGCTCTATGCAGTCTGAAATTGCTTTTTGCGCTGTTTTTCCCTCTGTCTTCACTATAAGAACAGGGCTTTCAGTTAGATGAACTCTTTTCCATGCAGAAAACTTTACAGCAGGGTCTTCCCATAAGCAAGTTCTCAATAATTCAGCAATAGTTGTGTTGGTAATCTCAACTTCAATATGATTTTTTTCATTCTTAAGAACTTTGCCTATCATAATTTAAAAATATTTAAGACGGCTTAAAAACCTTACTATTTAACAATAATGCATGTAACATCAATCAGATGAACATAGTGCTTGTGCCACGGCATTGTTTTTTTCAGCTGCATTTCAATTTTAAATTCTCCAGAAACAGTTCTTTTTTTGTCCTTGACAAATTGCCTGATAAAATCCATTGTTGATGTTTTGTGTATTGAATAAACTTTTTTTCCAAGCTCAATTGCCTTTTCAAGAAAAACCCTGTCTATATGCTCTTTTTTTGTTCCAAACGGCGGATTCTGGATAACAGTATTAACTTTATTTCCAAACAATGAAATATCTCCTATAAGCCAGACAGCTTTTCCATGCAAAATTAGATTTAACTCTTTTTCAATAAAATGAAGGTTTTCCTTTGCCTTTCTTACTGCACTCTCGCTCTTGTCAATAAAATAAACTTTTTTCGCTCCAAGAATTAATGCCCCTAATCCTAAAATTCCTGTTCCGTATCCCAAATCAGCAACAACCTTGTTCTCAATGTCTTTTTGCTGGCACGCAGTTAATAAAATCTCTGCTGCAGAATTGCCATCCATAGGATATTGTTCAGATTCAGCTGAAGGAGAACTAAATACAGCAAGTTTGCTCAAAAGAATTGCTAACTGGGATTTTTTCATATTTCAGTATAGAAAATGGTATTTTAAAGACTTTGTAATTTTATTTAGAAAATAAGATAATTATCAATATCACATTGACATACGATAGTAAGTCTGCAATGTCAATTGCAGAACATAAATAATTCTAATTAATAAATAAAATATTATCTCCACTACATATCAAGAAATTCTTCCTGTTCAATATCCTGCCTGTTTGCCTTTACTTCAGTTGTATCTGCTGGCTGAAGCTCTGGCTTTTTATCATCTTTTTTTACTGGAGCTGGGCCAGAAAGAACAGAAAGCCTGTCTTTCATTGCATTTGTGTCTTTTGGCTTTCTTAAAGTGGAAAGGCTTGGAGTTTGTATTGTATTTCCAGGTGTTCTGCTGACGCCCGACATTCCTGTTAATATTTCCTTTACTGACCTTCTTTTATAGCTCTGGTCAATCTGCACATTGCTTGGCTTCTGGACAACAACCATTCTGTCCAGATCAACGCATTTCCTGCATACCTTAAGATAATCTCCATCAGAAATAACGTCTAATTCTGCAACTGCGCCGCAATACTCGCATTCATCCATATTTATTCCAATATATCAGGTTATAAAAAGATTATTGTTCTCAGTTTTACTGAATGCTTCTTTCAAGCTCTTCAAGATTTACAATGCCCTCAAATTTGGCTTTTTCATCTATAAGTGTGGTTGGAAGATAGGTAATATTGTAGTAATCTGCTAAAAACTTGAGTGATGTTATATTATTATCGGCAGCTATTGGGATAAGCATTATTTCGTTTCCATATTTCTGCTTTAAATCACTCAATACATTGGAAACAATATTCTGCTCTGCGCCCTTGTTGGTATTTGGCTTTACAAACTGGTAAAAATAAACAACATTATGGTATGATGAATTGCATTTTTGCTTTATATTTATGCTGTTAATCCAGAAAATAACCCTCAATAAATCCAGTTTTTTGTGCTGGTAAATAATATCTTCTGTAAATGTATTTGCTTTTGTGTCTCTCTCCATTGTTTTTCCTTCCTCAAATATTTTATCTGCAAACAAGATATTTTCCTCAACTGCTAAATTACAGTTGATATTCATATTATAGTTCTTGTAAAGGTCGCTTTGCAGTTTTACATCCATCAAGTCTAAATCCATTTTTGAATTGGCTATGTCTGCAAGCCCTGTCCTGTAATTCTCAAGAAGAAAGCCCATCCAAATTCCAAAACTAAATACTATTGCTGCTGCAAGAAATGCCTGCCAGAATACATGTTTTGGATTGTCAAACATCCTGTGAAAAATAAAATCATCTTTTTAAGTCTTATTATTTGGTTCCCCATGTCTTTTTTCCAGCCACAATATTGTAAAATGCTGCAAGCAAAAGGAAAGGATATACTGTCAGATAAACTATCAAATAAAACAATAATGTTAGAATATTCTTTCTTTTTATAAAATCATTCTCTTTCATCTGCGAAAATGCAAAAATTGTGAAATAAAATCCAAGAACCAAAAGAGATATTCCAAACATATTCAGTATTGTCGGGGTAAAATAAATTTCTGGCATAATTATGGGGCTGATGCCTGCACCTATTGAATATTTTACCATAAAATATCTGTAATAAATTGATCTTAGAGTCAGGTAGCCAAATACTCCAAATCCAAGCAGTCCAAGAAAATATGATAGCGAGTAAAAAGGAAGTATAAACACTCCAAGCCCTTTTTTGAAAAAATCTTTTTTGTACTTGATTAAAGTTGACAATCCGCCAATATTCCATCTTATTCTCTGATTCGCCCATACCTTGAACTTTTCAGGAACAATAGTTAAAACTCTTGCAGGAACAGACATATTTACTTTGTATCCAAAATGTGTCAGCCTCCATGCAATCTCAATGTCTTCTGTCAGATTTTTAACATCAAAACCCCCTATTCTTGCGAGTGCATCTTTTTTATATATAGACAATGCTCCTGGAGTCACCCATATTCCGTCTATATGCTCCAATAGTTTTCTTGTCCATGAAATAACTGCATATTCCATGGCCTGAAGCTTTTCAATGAATTTTTTTCTGTGCTTTACAAGAACATTTGATGTGACTCCGCCAACATTTTCATCATTAAAAAATCCAACCATTTTTCTGATTGCATCGCTCTGGATAAATCCGTCTGAATCTACCACTGCAATCAATTCTCCTTTTGCCATTTCAATGCCCTTATTCAGCGAATCTGCCTTTCCTGAATTTTTCTTGTCTAATAATTTTACTATCTTGTTATGGCTCATAATCTCCTGAACTATTTCCTTGGTTCTGTCTTTTGAGCCATCATTTATTACTATAATTTCCTCTATAGGATAATCTGACTTCAAAACAGCCTCTATGCATTCTTTTATTGATTTCTCCTCATTATATGCAGGAATAAGAACAGACACAGAATAATGCCTTTTAGGAACAGGGCACGTGTTTATTGTATTTGCAGTTCTTAGAAATATAATTAGAAAAAAGAACAGCATGAACAAAGATATGAACATATATGCCAAATACACTATAGGTAAAAATAATTCCATGAATTAGCCTCGCAATCTTGATTTATTAATCTTTTTCAAAATATATCTGTAATCTTATTGGAGACTATTCCAGTATCTTTGCAATGATAGTCTTTGTGTAAAACAGAATTAACATACATATCTAACTGCATTATTCCTTCAATCATTTTCCAGTTGAATTTTGAAAGTTCCATTTGCGGAGGCTTGAACCTTGTTGGCTTGAAGCCAAAGCACTTTTCAAATTCATCTATGCCTTCTTCAAGATAGCTCTCGTTCCTTGTTTCCAGAAATTCATTGTATGTATGATAAACTCCGTGCATGGCAAGTGTCTTGTTCATTGCCTTTATTTCCATGCACCAAGTCATATTTTCAGATATGCCTTTATTTTCAAACTTGGGAATAACATAAAAAACATCTGATTTTTCCAGCAGCTCTTTTTCGCAGTAAATTCCAGGGCTGACATCATCTAATTGTTTTTCAGAAAAAATTCTGATAAGAAAAACAGAAAATATCAGCAAAAACAGGAATAAAAAAGCATAAAAAAATAATTTCTTCATCTTATTTGATTATTTCTTGAGAATTCTGAATTTCTGCTATCTGGTTTTCTTTGTTATTTTTATTAATATTAAAATAATCATAAAACAAGTCAGAGAGGCTTAATTCTAGTGTGTGGCTGACTCTTTTTGTTTTTAATAATCCTAATTCTCTCAATCTTTTTATGTGATCATATGCCTTGTTTCCCCTGATTTTAACAACAACGCTCTGATGAATTGGCTGCTTGTATGCCACAATTGCAAGAGTTTCCTGCTCTGCTCTTGTAAACTCTGATTTTCCTGCAGCAAGCCTGTTAATGAGCCAGTTATAGTCTTTTTTCACATCCAGCTTGTAATTTTCCTCTCTCATTAATAATTCAAACGCGCTTTCAGTCTTGTTGTATTTTTCGGAAAGTTTTGCTATGGCTTCTTTCATAGTCAGCGGATTTATTCCTGTTATCATTACTAATTCCTGCAATGACATGAATCTTCCTGCTGCAAACAATGCAGCCTCAACTATTGCCTCATTATTTTTTTCTTCCATTTTCATACACAACAGACATATTATTTAAGTATTGTTATTTATACAAATATATTATGGATGAGTTCTCTCCACATCTGAAAATAACATCAAAATTAGCATCCATCTCTTCTTTCATTTCTTGATATTTTTTGTTTTCTAGTGATGAATCATAATGCGAAAAGAAAATCAATGCTGTCTTGTTATAATTATTATCTATAAGTTTTCTTAATGAATCAATATCAAAAGGGTTTGGATAAAAACTAGTCTCTTGCTTAGTATAATAATAAGTTAAAGGAGATTCATCAGTTATTACTAAATTATTTCCAGACAAACCAGCAATAAATAAATTGCCTTTTAAAAAGCAAACACTGCTTTCTGTATATGACAAACCACAAATATATGAAAAATTAAGATATAATGAAATCAGGCAAACAACTAAAATAACTGCGAGAATTTCACGCCTGTATCTTTTAATTTTGTCTATGAAAAACCCCGAAATAATGCATATTAAAGGAACTATTGGCAGGATAAACCTGTCTTCCTTATGAGGCATAAGAATGACAATTAACAAAAAGAAAAAAATTGCAGCCAATATAAAATAAATCTCTTTTTTCATGTATTCTTTCTTGTAAAAAATATGCAGCAAAGAAAAAACAAAAATAAAGCCAATTATTGAAAGAAATCTCCACCAGTATTGAAAAAAGAAATACCATGGCTGGACTCCCCCCCAATATGCTGCTGATTTTAATCCGTGAATAAATGCGCCAATAGGATTATTATATGTAAAAATTCCATAAATAAACCATGGAATTAGTGTGATAAAAAATACCATAACAGCGTAAAAAAGATACTTGTCTTTCAAAAATTTTAATGACTTGTTTCTTATTAAAAAATAAAGTAAAAAGCAAGGAAGAATCCATAATGTTGTGTATCTTGCAAGCAAAGCTAAAGCAATAACAAATCCAAATAAAACTTTGCATATATTGTTCTTTTCCTCATATCCTTTCCAAAAAATTATAAAAGATAGAAGAATAAAAAAAGTCACAAAAGCATCTGTCAGAATTTTTGAGCTATAGTCAACATGAAGAGGTATTATGGCTAAAAAAACTGCAGAATACAATCCTGCTTTTTTGTTAAAAAGTTTTTTTCCAAGCACATAAGCCAGAAAAACAGACAAAACTCCCATAATAGGTATTAAAAAAGGAATTAAAAAACCCAGATTTAGCATATAAAACACAGACAGAGTATAAGGAAGCAAAGGAGCTCTAAAGCCTGCTTTTGGCCATGCATAAAAATTATCTCCGCCAGATGGAATAAAATCACTCCATCCATTATGCGCAAATGAATAATCTGAAATATTTTTGCTCAAATCATAGCCCAAATTTGCATAAATTGTCTCATCCCATATTTTTACTGGCGACACAAAAACAAAAATAATTCTTAATATCAAAGCCAGCAGCAATATTAAAATCAAAATCCTGTTCTCTTTTATCTGTTTTTTCAAATCCATTCTCTTTATTTGATAATTTATTTTGATTTTCATATTTAGCAAAAGCTGTCAGCTTTTGCGAAGCAAACCAGTTTAACCTTTTGCGAAGCAAACCAGTTTAACCTTTTGCGAAGCAAGCTATTTTAGTCTTTTGCACTTTTTTATTTTCTAATCTGCTATTCTCCGACAGCATATCTTAATATTGCTCCGATTCCGCCAAGATTATAAAATTGCTTTCCCTCATCTGTTTCAACAGAAATTAAGACAACTTCTGCAGAAATGTCAATAGCCATCTGCTCTAATTCCATCATTTTTTTCCTGTCTAGTTTTTTTGAAAGAAAAAGCTTTTGCACAGCCCCTAATTTTAGAATTCTTTTGACTTCTTCCTCACCATATGCTGTTTTTTCTGGCTCTTTTGCCAGAGATGTGAAAAACTGCTTCATCTCTGCTTTTTCTTTGGTAATGCCTTCTTTTGCAAGAATGTCCTGTGACGTCTCTACCAAGACATTTAATCCGAATTCATCAGTATATCCTATATCTTTTACTGCAAGAATCTTATTTTTTAATGCAGTTACAATCTGGCCTTCTTTCAGCATGCTTTCTTTTGTCGGGCCAGGCCCGCCAATCAAAATTCCTTTTAATTTTTCCATATCAAAAAACTGATTTTTCATTGCATTTGCAACTCTTCTGTAAAACTCAACAGCCATTCCTTCTGTCAGTCTTTCAAATCTCTGTGCAGAATTGTGCACTATAATCCCATTTGCTATGAAATTATGATTCTTTGTTTCAATATCAATAGTCGTTTCTTCATCAAGTTTTTCTATTTTGGATATTTTTACTGCGATAAGATTTGAATTATAAAATGTTTCAAGTCTTCTTTTTAAATCATTATCTTTTATTTTGTCAATAATATTTTTCCTGAATACTTCTTTGCTGAGTTGTTTTTTATTGATAAAAAAGTCAGGGCATCTGAATTGAGTTGTTGGAATGCCTGAATTTCTTAAAATTTTTGCTATTTCTGCTCCATTTACAACTATCTGCCTTACTTTGCTTTTATTGCTTCTGTTCTCTATTATTTTTTTAATCTTTTCCTGTTTTTCTACTGAACTAAATCCAGCTAAATTATAAAAATTCTTTAATGATTCTGTATCATCTATTGCTATTGTGAAACGAGGTTTATCAGAATATGGATTTCTTTTATTGTCATATTCCAATAAAGAAGAGATTATACCTAATCTTAACAATACAAACTGCAGTTGTCTTGCAATATTATGATTGTTTATTCCTAAGCCAACTCTATTACTCTGGACATAGCCTTCTGCATCAAAAAATCCTGAAATAAATGAAGCTATGCTTTTGTCAGAGGATTTTAGAATAATTGCAGGTATTCTTTCTTTTAATGTTTTATTTTTTTCTGGGAATATCTCTTTGAATAATTGAGCAACTATTCTGCTGTAAATTCTTAGTTGATAATAATTTTTAGATTCTCTAAATTTATATTTAACTTCAATTCCAAAAACCTTTTCTATCAGATTTTTATAATAACTTGCAACTTCCTCTCTTTGCTCAAAAAAAGTCAGCCTGTCAATTTCATAACTGCCATCTCCAAGATAATAGCCAAGAATTCTTGCAAATTCTTGATTTATTTCTTCAGGAATACTCGCTCTTTTTAAATTAAATTCCTGGTTTATTTCAGGCTTAAAATTTATTTTTTGGTCATTAAGATTCAAATTTATTTTTTCAGGCATTATTAGATAATTTCCTTCTTTTATCTCAGAAAGAGGTTTTTCTTCAATACCTTTTTCAGTCCTTACAAAAAAGCAGTGGTCTTTAGAGGATTTAATCTCTATTTTAGGATAGCAAGTAGTTACTTTAAATAATTGTTTTTTATTCTCCCATTTTGAGATTAAAGGAGTTGTTTCTGCTTCTTCCTTATTGAAATTTTCTGCCAAAACCATTAAAGGATTATGAGAATCTTTAATTTCAATTATTTCTCCATTGTCTTTCATCAGCAGAGTTTCAGGAGAAAGACATTGTCCTCCTGCTCTTTGTTTTCCAGGAACACCAGAAGTCATTTTTTTCAAACATTTTATGCACTTTCCTTCAAGCACTCCAAGAGTTGCCTCCCGCCTGTCCATAACAACCAATCCATAAACTTCTTTTGCCTCAAGCAGTTCTTTCAATGGCTCAAGAACAAAAGTCTGGTCGCATCTGTACATCTTGATATTAATGGGCATTGGAGGTTCTAGTGCCCATATTTTTATGTCGGGCTGTCCTTCTGTATCGCTTGTATTTCCGCAAAATAATGCCAATCCGTTTTTAGGAGTTTCTTTGTAAAGTTTCAAATGCCTTATCAGTCTTTCAAGCGCATCAAGAACATTTTTCCTGTTATTTTTTGATTTTATATTGGCTGCTGTGCTTTTTTCAGTATCCAGCTGCTTGGTGATATTAATCAAATTGCATCCAGCAGGCACATAAACTGTTATCAGCTCAGTATGCCTTCCTCTGTACTGCTCAAGCTCTTCCAAGAGCCTTTCTAATTTCAGTCTTTCTGGTTCTTCCATAGTTTTGTTAATAATGAAAGTATTATAAAACTTTAGAATAGCTATTCAACCAACTCAATCTTGAATTTTCCAGTTTCAATTTTCTGTGCGCCAGTAACAGCTTTTAAATCATCAATAAAATCCTTCAATATTTCAGAATCTTTCTTTTCAATTGTCAGAATTATAGGGACTTTCATGCTCTTTTGCGCCTTTGACTTGAACATTCTGACTTCTTTTATTATTTCAACTGCCCTGTCTCCTGCACGTAGGACACCTTCGGTTTCCTGACATGTCACCTTCCCTTTTTGCTCTAATTTCGGCCATTCACTAATGTGAATGGATTTTATTTTTTCTGTTTTCTTAAAATAAATCTGATAAAGCTCTTCAGTTATATAAGGCATTATTGGGGCGAATAATTTCAGCATATTAAGAAATCCGCCATACAAAACATATTGCGCCGAGTCTTTTCCTTTTTTATTATTATAAATTCTGTCTTTGACTATTTCAAGATAATTGTCGCAGAATGTGTGCCAGAAAAAATTCTCAAATTCTGCTTTTGGCCTTGACGCATCATAATTTTCATATGAATTTGTGCATGTTTCTATTAATTTGTTTAATTTAATCAAAAGCCACTTGTCAAATGCTTCTAATTTCTTTGGTTTCTTATTTTGGGCATTTGGCATTGAGAATTTTGCTGCATTCCAGAGCTTTGTTATTGTTTTCTGGCCAGCAACAAATTCTTTTTCATCCAGAGGCAAGTCTTCACCTAATTTTATAGAACATGCCCAGAAACGCAAAGCATCAGCAGAATATTTTTTGATTAATTCCTGTGGCTCAACAATATTTCCTTTTGATTTTGACATCTTTTCCTTGTCAGAGCTCAAGACATATCCTGTAATCATTGCATCATTCCACGAAAGTGTTTTATAATGCAGCCAAGATTTTGCTATTGTGTTAAAAAGCCAAAAAGTCACAATATCTTGTGCCTGCGGGCGCAAAGACATAGGATAAAGTTTTTTCTGGATATTTTCATCCATTAATTCTATTGCAAGTCTTGGAGTTAGCGATGAAGTTACCCATGTGTCAAGAACATCTTCTTCTGGAATAAATTCTTTGCACTTGCATTTTGGGCATTCTTTTACAGGCGGCTTGTCATTTAATGGGTCTACTGGCAGACTTTTCTTGTCTGCAAGAATAACTTCATTGCACTTTTTGCAATACCATATAGGAAATGGAACTCCAAAATATCTCTGCCTTGATATACACCAGTCCCACTTCAATCCCTTAATCCAGTTGTCATATCTTACTTTCATGAATTCAGGATGCCATTTTAATTTCTTGCCTAATTCTAAAAACTTGTCTTTTAAATCCAGATATTTGATAAACCACTGCTTTGTAACAAGAAATTCAACAGGATGATTGCATCTTTCGTGAACATTTATTGTATGAGAAATATTTTCTTGTTTTATTAGCAATCCGCTTGCTTTCAAATCCTCAATTATCTTTTTTCTTGCATCTTTTGCGCTTAATCCCTGATATTTTCCTGCTCTCTCGTTTAATTTTCCTTCCTTGTCAATTGAAATTTTTAATTCCAGATTATGGGTTTTCCACCATTCTATATCTGCCTGGTCTCCAAAAGTGCAGCACATAACTATTCCTGTTCCTTTTGACATGTCTGCTCCTCCATCTTCTAAAATAGGGACTTTAAAATTAAACAGAGGAACAACTGCTTTTTTGCCTTTCAGTTTCTTGTATCTGTCATCTTTTGGATTGTAAAAAATTGCAACACAGCTTGAAAGCAGTTCAGGGCGCGTTGTTGATATTATTATATTTTTATTGTCAACCTTGAAAACAATGTCATTGAATATTGTCTGTGTTTCCTTGTCTTTCAGCTCTGCCTGGGCTATGGCTGTCTGGCATTCAGGGCACCATATTGTTGGCGCTTCTTTCTGATATTCCCTGTCTTGCTCGTACAAATCAATAAAGCTTCTTTGAGATATTTTTTGGCAGTGCTTGTCTATAGTAGAATAAAATATGTCAAAATCACAGCTCATGCCTATTTTTTTCCAGTCTTCAACAAAGCCGGGACGTATTTCCTTTAATGTGTCCAAACATAATTTTACAAACTCTTTTCTCTTCATATTTCTTGATTTTACATTTTTCAGCTTTTCAATCAGCTTTTCAGTAGCCAAGCCATTGTCATCTGTGCCAAAAGGATAAAACAGATTAAATCCAGACATTCTCTTGAATCGTGCAATTACATCAAACGAGGCATAATTGAATGCGTGCCCCGCATGCATTTTTCCAGATACAGTTGGTGGAGGGGTATCTATAGAAAAAATCTTTTTGCTGCTTTTTTTGTCAAAAGAATAAATTTTATCATCTTCCCAGAACTTTTGTATTCTCGGTTCTGCCTCTTTTGGCTCATAATTTTCTTTTTCGGGCATTATTAATGCAAATTAAGGGAATTTAAAAAACTTGCCAAATATCACATAAATGTTTTTAAAGGTCTTGAAAGTAAAATAATAACATGAAAAAAGCATAGATAATATAGTTAAAAAAAATAAAGGAATAATTCTAACCAAAGAGACACTTGAAGAAAATATACATATTGAAAATTTGATAGATATGGAAAAAGTGGCTGAGCTAATTGATAAAAAATATATCATAAATTATATGGGTGTAGGCAATTCTGCTCCAAAATTAGTTGCAAAAAACAAGAATGTAGAACTGCATATAGGTTATAGTGTAAAAGATGGAATTTATTATTGCAGTGCTGCAAGTGATAAGGCATTTCCTAATTTAATGTATGAAACCAAGATAGAAAATGCAGATGTTGAAATATGTGCAGATAAAGTCATAATAACAAAAGGAAAAGTAAAGAAACACATAAGATATAATAAAAGCGAAGGTAAAATGGTTTATTTTGAAAGTGAATCTTCAAAATATTCTGATGTATTAAAGCAATTTATGAGCTGGGCAGATATACATAAAGAAAAATAATTCTAAGAATAGTTAATTTTTTATAGCTCAAATTGCTGAAAAAAACATGGCAGACGATAAAATAAACATGCCGTCTGGCATGGGCGGGCTGATGCGTTATTTTGATGAATACAAGAGCAAGCTCCAGATGCATCCGGGATATGTTATTGCAATGGTTGTAGTTCTGATAATTTTTGTGACTCTTATATTCCCTGCTTTAATGCCTATCAAGAGCTAAGGAAAATGTTTGGTTTGAACGGATTAGATCCAAAAAAAATGAATGCAATGATGTCACAGCTTGGCATCAAGCAGCACGAAATACCTGCTGAAGAGGTTATTATTAAATGTAAAGATAAAAATATCATAATAAAAAATCCGTCTGTCTCAAGAATAAACTTTTCAGGAAATGACATGTTTCAGATTTCAGGAAAAGTTGAAGAATCAGAAGAAATAGATGAAAATGATATTTTGACTATAATGGACAAGACAAAAGCATCAAGGGAAAAGGCTATAGATGCTTTGAAAAAAAGCGACAATGATTTGGCTGCCGCAATAATACGCATTAAAAAAGGCTAAACTATCATTAAGATAAAAAAATCTTAAGGATTTTTATTAAAAAAAGCTAAAGGATTATTAAGATGAATATCTTAAGGATGTTCATAAAAAAGGCTAAAGAATTTTCATAAAAATAATAATCTAAAGGATAAAATGATTCAGGAATTTGATGATGTAAAGAGGATTCTCAGGATTGCAGACCATATGGTTTATGTCACATATCCAGTTCTAAAGGAAAACAGGCTTTTAATAAAAGTTCTTGATGAAATTTATGCTGCTGTGAGCAGAACATTTGATGTTTTGCTGAAAAAAGAGTATGAATTCAAAAGAATAAAGATTTACTCTGATAATAAAATAAACATGGCTGTGTTTGAGCAGAGGTGCGCCTCAAGATATAATCTGACAAATGAAAACATGGCAGGAATAAAGCACATTATGGCTCTGCACGAATATCACAAATCCAGCCCTATCGAGTTTGTAAGGCAGAATAATTTCATAATGATGTCTGACAATCTCCAGACAGAAAGCATTACACTTCAAAAACTGAAAATTTTGCTGGCAATAGCAAAAGAATTTATAAAAAAGGCAGAATTCGGGCTGTCTTCTGAAAGAATAAATATTCAAGGTGCATAAAATGCCTATTAGTACTATTTAAGGGTAAAATAGTAAAGTATATAAAATCCTGTCCCGTATAAATATCTGCTTCTGTACTATGCAACAAATAGAAAAAGAGATGAAAGTCGCGCAGCACCTGCTTTATGTCAGTTTAAAATACACAAAGACAGGAGATGTTATTCTTAACCTGATGCACAGATGGAGATTAATGATTGAGCACTCTGTTGACTCAATGCTTGAAAAAGCCAAAAAGAAGAAAAAAATAAAGGAAATACCTGTTGCTCCAAAGCTCAAAATAGCATTACTAGCAAATTTGTTCAAAAAAGAGCCAGTAGTAATTGAAACACTCAAACTTTACTCGTTTTTCAGAAGAGTAGATAATTTACAGCACATAAAAGAGCACGAATTCAGGAAAAACGTAACATTACGGGTTGTTGATGAAAAAGAAATGGCTATAGATATGGAAAAGCTGAAAGAGTGGCAGGAGCTTCTAGAAAATTTTATAAAGTTCGTTAGGGTTTTTATAGCTTAATGAAATCAATTGCAATTGTTTCTGGAAAAGGAGGTGTTGGCAAGACAACCACAGCTATAAATCTTGCAGCTCATCTTAACAAACAGGGAAAAAATATTCTTATTATTGATGCAAATGTAAATACTCCTGATATAGGTTTGAGTTTGGGCGCCCCAGTAGTTCCAATAGCCCTGCAGCACGTGCTTGCAGGAAAAAACAAGCCAGAAGATGCAATATATTCTCATGCATGCGGAACAAAAATAATGCCTTCATCTCTTTCATTCAACGCAGATATAACAAAGCTAGAAAAAATTACAAATCAGCTGAAAAACAGCTTTGATTATATTTTAATAGATTCTGCCGCAGGATTAGGAATTGATGCAATCTCTGCAATAAAGGCATCAGATGCGTGTTTGATAGTTACCAATGCCGAACTTCCAGCCTTGACAGGCGCACTAAAGACAATTGCTGCTGCAAAAAAACTGAAGAAAAATATTTTAGGTGTTTTAGTCACAAGAAAAGCAAAAAATCAGCTTTCATTAGATAATATTCAGAAAATGCTCGAGCTTCCAATTCTTGGAATAATACCTGAAGACAGCAAAGTAAAGCAGGCCCAGCTTGAAAGAGAAACTCTTCTCGAGTTTCCAAGAAGCAAGGCTGCAAAAGCATATATGAAAGCTGCAAAAAAATTCATAAATCCTTTTGAAAAGGACGATATTGCAAGTAAAATAAAAGACTTCATTGATAATTTCAAAATCAGCATTAAATTCGGCAAATGAAAAAATAATATAATTTTTTATTGCTGTAGAATAAAATGAAATCACGTAGACATTAAAAAAGAAAAAATATCAAGGGCATGCCCAATGACTTCAAAGGCATGCAATAAAGTCAATTCATATTTCAAACTAAAAAAATGACAAAAAAGAACATAGGTGTAATGGGCCCTGTAGGAAGCGGAAAAGGAATTGCATCAAAATATGTTGCAAAAAAATATAATTACAATATTATTAATCTTGGAAATATAGTCAGAATCCTTGCAAGAAAGCACCATATCACGCCTACACGAAAAAATCTTGAAAAACTTCAGGCAAAATATTCTCACATATATCATCACGACTTTGTTATTGAGCATGCTCTGGAAAAAGCGCACAAAAGCAATAAGCAGGTTATTCTGGACGGAATAAGAAAACCAGTGCAGGCAAAGCTTGCAAAGCAAAAATTAAGAGCAAGATTAATTTTAGTTGATTCAAAGCCAGAAATAAGATTTGAAAGAATGAAAAAAAGAAGAAGGCATAATTTCCCAAAAACAATTGCAGAATTCAAAAAAGAAGAAGCAAATGAAAACAGAGTTTTCAATCTGAAAAAAACATTTTCAATGGCAGATTACAGGATTGACAATAGTGATGGAGAAAAAAAGTTTTTATCCCAAGTTGACAAGATTATGAAAAAGATAAATGGCTAAAATAGTTTGCATAAAAAGTTCAAAAGCTGACTGCTTTTGCGAAGCAAACCATGTTGGTCTTTTGCGAAGCAAACCAGTTTAACCTTTTGATAAATATAAAAAACGAAATTAAATTATCAGAATCATATTTAAAGATGGCACACAAAAAAACAAAAAAGAAAAATGAAAACACCATTGTCATTAAACATGCTGGCGCATAATGAGGAAATATCAATAGGATATACTATAGATTCTGTTCTCAACAATAAATTAGACAGGCCATTTGAATTAAATCTTATAGCAAATGGCTGCAATGATTTGACTGTTACAATAGCCAAAAAAATAGCAGGAGATAAAATAAATATAAAGCACATTGAAAAAGCGAGCAAGCCAAATGCATGGAATTATGCAATGGAAACATCAAAAAGCCCTTTTATTGGCTTTATAGATGCAGATGTAATTATAAATAAAAACACATTGGAGGGGCTTTGTAAAAAATTAGAGGAAAATCCATGTCTTAAAGTTGTCAATCCGAAAAAAGAGGCCAATTATGAAAATGCCTCATTTTTTATGAAAAAAGTATATGATACTTATCATTTAAGAAACAGGCCAATGCTGAATGGGGCAATTTATATCGGAAAGAAAAACTTCTTTGATGGAATATACCCTATGCCAAAAATAATCTATGATGATTTATATGTTGCTTTGCATGTCTCTAATTCAGAGTTCAGTGATGTTGAAGGGACAAAAGTCACATGGAAAGAGCCTGAAAATATTTATGATTTTCTTAAACTAAGAAAAAGGATAGAATGTGGAAGATTGCAGCTTAAAAACCTGGAGCGAAAATACAAAACCAGATTAAGATTCAGCTAGCTTGGAGACAAAAAATCATTTATGAAAAAATTGCTTAAAATGGGTCCAAACTCTTTATGGATAATCCCTGCCTTGGCTGCTTTTTATACTGGAAAAATGCTTGGTTATGCAAAATATTATACAGGTAATTTGGGCTGGGAAAAGACATCAAGCACAAAAAATATAGGAAATTTGAAAGAAGACTCATTAAATTTATATAGCAATTAAGTTTAGCTATAAATATGGCAAAAAAAGAGACAAAAGAAGGCATATCTGCAGAAAAAGATGATGACTTTTCTGAATGGTTTCAGCAAATTCTTCAAAAAGCAGAGCTGATTGAATACACTGATATTTCAGGATGCTATGTTCTCAGGCCGCGGGCATATGCTATATGGGAAAATGTTCAGAAATATCTTGACTCAAAATTTAGCGCATTAGGTGTGAAAAATGCATATTTTCCATTGTTAATTCCAGAATCATTGCTGAAAAAAGAATCAGAGCATATTAAGGGATTTACTCCTGAAGTTGCGTGGGTTACTCATTCAGGAAAAACAAAGATTAATGAAAGGCTCGCTATAAGGCCAACATCTGAAACAATAATGTATTCTGCATATTCAAAATGGATACACTCGTGGAAAGACTTGCCTCTGAAAATAAACCAGTGGTGCAATATTATAAGATGGGAATTCAAAAATCCTGTTCCTTTTTTAAGGAGCCGAGAGTTTTTGTGGCAGGAAGGCCACACTGTTTTCGCAACAAAAGAAGAATCTGTAAAAGAAGCTCTGCAAATGCTTGATATTTATGCAAAAGCATATGAAGAACTTTATGCAGTGCCTATGATTAAAGGAAAAAAAACAGAAAAAGAAAAATTTCCAGGAGCAGACACTACTTTTTCAGTCGAGACATTTTTGCCATCAGGAAAAGCAATTCAGGGAGCAACATCTCATAATTTGGGCCAGAACTTTTCAAAGCCATTTGACATTAAATTCAAGGACAAGGATGAAAAAGACAAATATGCATGGCAGAACTCGTGGGGCTTGTCAACACGAAGCATTGGAATCATGATTATGATGCATTCAGACAATAAAGGATTGGTTCTTCCTCCAAGAGTTGCAGAAAATAAAATTGTAATCGTTCCAATTATATTTGACAATACAAAAGACAAGGTTTTGAAAGAAGCAAAAGAAATTTTTAGAGAGTTAAAAGAATTTTCTCCTTTGTTTGATGACAGAGAAGGCTATTCACCTGGCTGGAAATTCAATGAATGGGAAATGAAAGGAATTCCTGTAAGAATAGAGATAGGGCCAAAAGATATTGAAAAAAATCAGGCAGTAGTTGTAAGAAGGGACAATGGAATCAAGGAAACAATCAAAATAAAAGAATTAAAGAAAAAAATACCCGCCATTCTAGACGATATTCAAAATTCTCTTTATAAAAAAGCTGAAAAATATCTGAAAGAAAATACAGTCAAGGCAGACAATTGGAAAAGCTTTTTTGAGGCAATCAAAAGCAAAAAGCTTGTTCTCGCGCCTTACTGCAACAATGAAGATTGCGAAGACTGGATAAAAGACAAGACAGAAGGTGCAAAAAGCATCTGCATTCCTTTTGAACAGCCAAAAAATCCAGGAAAATGCATTCACTGCGGAAAACAGACAGAAGTAATGTGTTATTTTGCCAAGAGCTATTGAATTCTTAAGTTAGAAAATAAAATAATTATTAGTGTTGCATTGACATGCAACGTAAGTCCGCAATGTCAATTGCGGAATATAAATAATTCACATTTTCAGATAAAAATCACTTAAGCAATTTCGCCAAAATATTCTTAGTCATTGAAGAATCAGCCCTTTTCTGCGTTGCTCTCATGACTTCTCCCATTAAGAAAAATAATGCCTTACCCTCGCCTTTTTTATAGTCAGAAACTGCTTTTGGAAATTTCTTTATGACTTCATTGCATATATTCATCAGCTCTTCCTTGTCATCTATTATTGCAACTTTTTTTAGCTTTGACAATGGAGAAAATGATTTTGGAATAAAATCATTGAGCATTTTCTTTGCAGCAAGCTCTGTAATTTCTTTCTTGTCTATTAACTGCAATAGCTCAACAAAATGCTTTGAATTAATATCTACTTCATTCAATTCTTTCTTGTTCCAGTTTAATATTCTTAAAAGCTCTGTGGCAACCCAGCTTGCGGCAAGTTTTGGATTTGTATCTTTTGCCACATCATCAAAAAACTGCGCCAATTCCAGATTGCTGGCTAAAACTTTTGATGCATTTTCATCTATATTATAATCGCTGATAAATCTCTGAATTTTTGAATTGGGTGATTCTGGAAGCGATTTCTTTATTTCATCTATTAATTTTTTCTGAATATCTATTGTTGGCAGGTCAGGGTCTGGAATAAACCTGTAATCTTCTGACTCCTCTTTGCTCCTCATGGCAGTTGTAGATTTTTCCCCGTCATTGTATGTTCTTGTCTCCCTTAGCACTTTCTCATTTCTTTCAAGCAGGCCAGACTGCCTCAAGATTTCAAAATCTATTGCTTTTTCTATCTCGTAAACAGAATTAAGATTTTTTATCTCTACTCTTTCTCCTTGCTTATTATTTACTTTCACGCTGACATTAACATCTGCTTTTATTCCAGCATCCTTGTCAACTGCTTTTATGTAGCTCAATAATACAAGAAGTTGGTTTAGCCACTGTCTTGCTTGTTTGCTTGATGAAAAATCAGGCTCTGTAACTATTTCTATTAGCGGAACACCACACCTGTTATAATCTACCTTTCCAGTTTCTGGATCCCACTTTGCAGGGTCTTCTTCAAGATGGCACTCTCTTATTATAATGTCATTGAATTTTCCTGTTTCTGCAACAGGAATTGAATATGCCCCAGAAAGTGTGTTCTGATAGCCCTTTGGCAAGTCAGGCCAGTCATAATGTTTTCTCTGCCACAATATTTTAGGGTTTATTCTGCAGTCAAGCATCAGTGATATGGCAATGCATTTTTTTAATGCCTCGATATTTGGAGCCATTGGCTTGCTTCCTGGCTGTCCTGTGCATACAGGGCATGTATTCAGGTTTGCATCTGCATTTTTATAATCTGCAGAGCATCTGCAAAACAACTTTTCTTTGGTAGTAAGATAACCATGAATTTCAATGCCTATTTTTGGTTTTATATCTGTCATCTTTTATTTTATCATTAGAACAAGGGTTAATTTAAACTTTACCCTTCGCTAAATCATCATAATTGTTTTTTCTGTGTGTTCGTGCATCAAAGTTATCTATCTCATGAATGATTTTGGCGTATTTTTCTGCCTTTTTCCTGTTTCAAAAGAATATTTCCTTAATTTTATTTCCTTTATCAGCTTACCTATGAGCTTATCCCTCTCTTCAGAACTTCCAATGCTCTCTTTTTCCACCTCTTAAAAATCAATCAGCTACAGATAAATATTCGCTTTTTGTATTCATTTCACGCATTTTTGGCATAACAATGCGTGAAATAGTTGTTGTGCGACATATTACTCGACCGTCCAAAAATAGAAATTAATTTAAACCCTGCCAAATTTAATAAAATATGACTATGAAAATCACTCGTTTTGCTCAATCATGTTTGCTCATCGAAGCAAATGGAAAAAGAATCTTGGTAGATCCTGGATATATTCAGTACAAAGAAACATATCCTGAAAACGAATGGTCAGATATTGACGCCATTTTGGTTACCCATAAACATACCGACCATTGTCACGTTGACGCCATCAAAGAAATTGTGAAAAATCCAAAAACGAAATTTTATACTTCTCAAGAAGTTGCCGATGCTTTTCCAGAACTTTCTCCTGAAATTGTAAAAGACGGCGATGTTTTAACTTTTGATGATGTAAAAGTAGACGTCGTCAAAGCGGTGCATGGTTGGGTTCCACCATTTAGAGGTGGGAAAGAAATTAATGAAAACATCGCCTTTATTATTGATGATAGCGTCAACAGAATATATCAGACCAGTGATACCATTTGCTTCGACAATAATTACAGGTGCGACGCTATTTTTTTGCCCGTTGTAAATCATGGAATAGTTATGGGCCCATGGGACGCCGCACTTTTCGCAAAAGATACAGGAGCAAAGCTCGTGATACCAATTCATTATGATAATCCTTCACATTCTGCCGATTTTGAATTGGTCAAAAAAGAATTTGAGGCGCAGGGTTTAAATTATAAGTTCTTAGAAATCGGTGAAAGTTTAGAGTTGTAATTTTTGGGCGGTCTGCGTCATACGCCTTCGCCATAAATGGCTCGGGGACGCTGCGCTTTTTCTTTTCAAGAAAACCTTGTATAACAGACATTTACAGGTTCAGACTTTGCAAGTCCTCAGCCCAAATTTCTTAACAGAAACTTCTCTTAATCGCATATGTTAGTTTCAATTTGGATTTTGGCTTTCACTTAATAGAACTTCCGAAAGAGGCCGGTTCTTTTTTCAAAGCTTTTTTCAAGCTTTTTGATTTTCTGCCTTGTCTGAATCAGTTTTTTGTTTGCTTCATTTGCAAGAATTTTTAGATAATTATCGTTTACTAGAATCTTGCTCTTATCAGCTATAGGGGCAGCCAGAATTTCAGTGCTTACTAACTCACATATAATCTTTTCTGGTTTGATGCTGATTATTCCTGATTTTTTCCAGCCCGAGTTTCTTGCTCTGCTCACAAGCTGCTGCGCTTTTTCAATATTCTTGCATGCAACATGCATTATGCACGGCTCTAGTTTAAGATAAATTATAGCGTTAATTTTATTATTTTTCAATGAATTAATTATTTCATCAATATTAACTGAATTATGTGTTCTGAAAAGAAAAACATTTTTCTGCTTTTTTCCTGTTTCAGGCATTAATATTATTCTTCCAGCGCACGAAGAAGTCGTAAAATATTCAGGCATTGAATTTATTTTTTTGCATAAACTGGCAATTGCCTTGTCTATTCCTCCTGCAGAAGACTTGTCTGGCTTATTCAAGAATTGCTGTTTTTCGTGTGAGAAGCTCATTTTAAATTATTTGATAAAATTATCTAAATTCAAGAAATTAATTTCATCTCTTGTTGCTTTCAAATCTTTAAAAGTAAAGTCTTGTGTTTGTTTGTCAAAAGAAACACAGCAGTCTTTTATTATGATAATTGAAAAGTCTCTGTCATATGCATCCTGCACAACACTTCTGACGCATAAATTTGTTAAAATTCCTGCCACAACAATTTCATTAATGCCTTTAAGCTCATTTTCCAGAGATGTTTTATAAAATGGGCTGATTTTGTGCTTTTTTATTAAAATATCATTTTCTTTTTTATGCAATTCAGATATTATCTTTGTATTTTCAGAATCTTCTGCAAAAGCTTCTTCTGAATCTTTTTCAATATGTGTGGTAAATATTATTTTATATCCTTTTGAACTGCAATAATCTATTAGCCTATTTGTTCTTTTTATAACTGCAGAAATATCTCCGACAAAATAATCTGAATTTTTATCTATCCATTCATTTTCAAAATCCACAAGTATTAGGGCTTTCATTTTATCAGATTTGCAATCTCAAACATCTTTTTTTCTTCAAACTGATTGACTAATATCTGAATTCCTGCAGGAATTTTATTTATTTCTCCTAAGGGAATGCTTATTGTCGGAATGCCTGCAAGATTTGAAGGAATAGTAAATGCATCATAAGAATACATCTCTTCTACAGAAATTTTTGAGCCAATTTTATGGGGCAATTTAGGTGCTGTCGGCAGAACAATGCAGTCAACTTTCTTTAATATCTCTGCAATTTCCTGTGTAATCAGCTCTTTTGCCTTTAATGCTCGTCTGTAATATGCTCCTGCATATTCTGCTTTTGAAATCTCGCTTCCTCCCAAGATTCTTCTCAAAACTTCAGGCCCGCACACATCTTCTATTTTTTTGCCGTATTTTCTTCCGTCAAACCTTCTTGTTGCCGAGAAAAATTCAGTATAGCAGATAGGATAATATGTCTGGACAGCCAAATCAAGATGCTTTAAATCAACTTTGATAATTTTATGCCCCTGTTCTTTTAATTGCTCCAATTTTTTCTGCATTAATGAAAAAATCTGCTTGTCGCAAATCTTCTCGAAATCAGGAACTCCTATTTTCAGTGTCTTCATTGACTTTTTTTCAAGTGCTTTTGTATAATCTTCATTTGAAACATCAAATGTTGTTGAATCTTTTTCATCATATCCTGATATTATGCTTAACAGCAATGCACTTCCATACAAATCATTTGAAAATGTTCCAATCTGATCCAAAGACATTGACAAATCAATTAATCCATATCTTGACACCAGTCCATATGTCGGCTTTATTCCTATTACTCCGCAATGAGATGCAGGATTTCTTATGCTTCCTCCTGTATCACTTCCCAAAGCCAAATCACAAAATTGTGCAGATACTGATGCAGCGCTTCCTGAACTGCTTCCACCAGGAATTAACTCGGCATTTTTTGGATTCTTGGTTGCTCCAAAAGCAGATGTTTCTCCTGAAGAGCCGCATGCAAACTCATCCATGTTTGTCATTCCTATAATAATTCCGTCCTCTGCTTTTATTCTCTCAATAACTGTTGCATTATACGGGCAGATATAATCTTTTAATGTTAAAGACGCACAAGAAGAATTCAATCCCTTTACATTTATGTTGCTCTTGATTGCTATTGCAAGTCCTGCAAGCTTTCCTGCTTTTCCAGCTTTTATTTTTTTGTCAACTTCTTTTGCTTCTTCAAGAGCATGTTGATTAACATGAATAAATGAATTTATCTTCTTGTCTTCTTTTTTTATCTTGTCAAGAAAATTTTGAATATTTTCAACAGCATTCATCTCTTTGTGCTTCAATGCATTTATCTTGTCTTTTATTATTTCTTTCATTTTAATTTCTTAAGCTCCTTGTCAAGATTTTTGATTGAAATATATTTTACATCAATGCTTTTTTCAAATTCCATGGGCAGTTTTCCAGAAACTAATTCCTCTATGACTAAAACTGATTTTTTGAACCATTTTGTATAACCCATTTCAATTATTGCACCTACACCATATCCAATACATAAAAGAAAATTAGAAAATTCAGCTGTCTTTTCTGGCTGATTTCTCCATGTTCCACAATTAACAGTTTCGCCTAAATCAGTATTAACCCATTCTTTATATCCAAATTCTTTGTCATCCAAAGGAAGAACTTCATAAACCTTTTTGCCTTTCAGTTTAATATATTCTTTTCCAAAGTACTCTAAGGGAGAATTTTTGTCAGGAGTTATTACTATTTCAAGATTATTTTTAACAACTATCTTTGCTATTTCATCAAGAATGCTTTTTACCTCTTTTTCAGATTTTTTTGAGCCTTCGGCAATATAGCTGATTTTACTTGATGCTATTACTCCTGCTTTCATATCTTCCAGCTCCCTCTTTCAGCAACAACATAATCATCCTCTGTCTTGGGCGCATTTTTTAAGAATAATTTCTTGAATTCCTTGTCTTGCTTAATTTTTGCTTCTTCCCTTAGCTGCTTTTCTCTCTTTACTCCAGGAGCGTCCTTTATTTTTGACTCGACTTTTTCAAGCGATTTAGAAAACTTGTCAAGAATTAATTTTGCCTCTTTCTTTATGCTTTCCTGCTCTTTTTCAGATACTTTATGCCATAAAAAGTCCATATATTAAACAAATACAGGAGATTTAAAAATTAATCGAAATAGAAAAATAAAAAATGTATGACTTCATTGGGATCAAATTAAAAAATAATTATCTCCTCTTTGATTTTTTCTTTGCCTTTTTCTTCGCCATTTCTTTTCACCTCCTTTAATGAATTTTTAGTATAATAAAGAAAAAATTAAATTTAATTCATGTAATAATAACTTCTTTTTAATATATAAACTTATGCAAAAATTTGCATTTTTGAAAAAATTTAAATTTTTTTGATATACGGAAATTATCTTTAGGGGTCAATATAAACACGCTCTTCGCCCTTGTAGTTTCTTAAAGTTACCTTTCCCCACCTGTATTTTTTTAAATATTCCGGCAGAAGAGGGATTTTTCCACCACCTTCTGGAGAGTCTATAACATAGTGCGGAACTGCCATTCCAGATGTAAATCCTCTTAATGATCTTATTATCTCAATTCCTTTTGAAACTTTAGTCCTGAAGTGATTTGTTCCTTTCACCATATCTGCCTGATAAATGTAATAAGGCTTTATCCTTATTGTCAGCAATTTTTGAACTAATTTTTTCATGATTGCAGGATCATCATTTATTCCCTTTAAGAGAACTGACTGATTGCCTAGCGGAATTCCTGCGTCTGCAAGAAGCTCGCATGCCTCTTTTGCCTCTTCTGTTATTTCATCAGGATGATTGAAATGAGTGTTTATGTACAAAGGATGATATTTTTTCAGCATGTTGCATAATTCGGGAGTTATTCTCTGCGGCAGAGAGCAAGGGACTCTTGTTCCTATTCTGATGATTTCAACATGCTTTATTTCTTTTAATTTCTTAAGAACCCATTCAATCTCGCTGTCTTCAAGCATTAACGGGTCTCCTCCTGAAAGCACCACATCGCGAATTTCGGGATGACATTCAATATAATTGATTCCTGCAAGAATCTGTTTTTTTGTTATTATCATTTTTTCAGTCCCGACTTTTCGCTTTCTGGTGCAGAATCTGCAGTACATAGCGCACTTGTTTGAAACACTAAGCAAAACTCGGTCAGGATATCTGTGAATCAGGCCCTGAACAGGAGAAGTTCTTTCTTCTGCGAGCGGATCTGGCTGCAAATTGTCTTTCAATTCCTGAACTGAAGGAATGCACTGCTTGTAAATTGCATCATCTTTTTCCTTTATCAGAGAAAGATAGTAAAGATTCACACACATCGGATAAATTTTTATCACCTCAGAAATTCGCTCCAGCTCAGAATTGCAAATTTTTGGCAAATCTTCGATAGCAGTTGCGGACTTTTCCAGAATTCTTTTCCATTCAGGAACTTGAATTTGTAGTGATATCAGCTCTTTTTCCTTATTCATTCATATCATCTTTTTTTGATTAATAATTTGAGTTGATTCTATAATATATTATTGCATTTTTTATTTATAAATTTATTCTTTTTTTGTGTTTTTTGAAGAGCAGTTAAAAGAATTATCGAAGAGAAAAAATTATCGAGATTTTACAGAAAACAAAATTAATTATATTATTGGGGTTATAGATTAAAACCTATAGTTTTGTTTTCTGTACCGAAGAAATTTGATAATTTCCCGGATCCAGAAATTGCAGTTAATTTCTTGGTCCTAAAATCTGTACTTGGCGCTTTCAGCGCTGCACCGCTTTTTTTAAAGTTTTTATGCTCACAAAAAGAGCCCAAATCCATGTTGCAAGAAAAATTGGAAATCCTATCATAACTCCTATTAAACTGATTGAGAAAAATAAGCCTATTAATGAAAGAATAACCTGAATAGTCCCGATATCATATTTTCCGAGAATTATTGTTCCCAATCCGGGAAGAATTAAATTTAAAATAAGTCCTGCTACTGCTGTCCTTTTGCTTAAAGCTTTTATTTTTTTCTTCATCTTATCAAAAAACCCTTGGTTTTTAGGATGCAGAAAATCTGTTGATTTTCTTCATATTTCCAATAGGGTAAATATAAGCCTGAGCACAAGCTGCATTCCAAGAAGAATCAATGCGGTTCTCCATGCAATGTTCCATGCGCTTCTCCATTCGATTTGTGGTTGTATCATTTTTATCGTGAGTTAGGGTGTTAGTCTTTCAGGGTCTCTTGGAAGAAGTATTGCTTCTCTTACATTTTCAAGATTAAGCATTCTTGCTGTCAATCTGTCAAGCCCAAATCCTACTCCGCCGTGCGGAGGGCACCCATATTTAAAAATTTCAGAATATATTGGGTCTATCTTGATTTTTTTCTCTTTTGCCTGTTTTTCCAAAATATCTATTCTGTGCTCTCTTTGCGCGCCTGTTGCTATCTCAACTCCTTTCCACAGCAAATCAAATGAACGCGTTCCTTTCTTGTCATTATCAGGCCTCATATGATAAAAAGGCCTTTTTGAAAATGGATAATTTGTCACAAACACAAATTCTGAATTATATTTCTTTTCAATTATTTTTCCAATTAACTGCTCTGCCTCTGCATCAAGGTCATCATCTTCTTTTAGTTTTTTTCCTTCTTTTTCAAGCATTTTTTTTATCTCTTTCATGTCTATTCTTGGAATTTCAGCAGGGACTTTTAATTCTGCATTAACTAATTTTAGCTCTTCATGGCACTCCTTTTTTATGTTTTCAATTAATTGCTTCATCATCTTTTCAATCAAATCCATAATGTCATTTTCATCTTTTATAAAACCCATTTCAAAATCAATTCCTGTAAATTCTGTCAGATGGCGTGTTGTATGTGATTTTTCTGCCCTGAACACAGGACCTATTTCATAGACTCTTTCAAATCCTCCTACAACAAACATCTGCTTATATAATTGCGGTGATTGTGCGAGAAATGCTGGCTTGCCAAAATACATCAACTGAAACAATTCAGCTCCAGATTCTAGTCCCAGTCTTGTCATCTTAGGTGTGTTTATGTCTATGAATCTGTTTTCATTAAAAAAATTCACCAAGTTCTTGAAAATCTTGGACCTTATCTTGAATATTGCA
>Ga0210057_1002464_pt1 | contig 26393 bp, 29 predicted proteins | sample CryGeyCG2114_010_2_FD_183968 | JGI IMG/M metagenome (GOLD analysis project Ga0210057, IMG submission 183968) | Groundwater microbial communities from aquifer - Crystal Geyser CG10_big_fil_rev_8/21/14_0.10 (SPAdes) (version 2) | ecosystem: Environmental > Aquatic > Deep subsurface > Groundwater ...
AAGTATTGACTTTTTCAAAATAAGGGACTAATATGGCGAGCAATACAACCCCCGAGAGGGGTTTTTTAAAAGGGAGATAGATTATATGGGACTATTTAAATACATTAATGATACTCGCGCAGAGATGAAGCACGTTGCGTGGCCTACACAGAAACAAACGATGATCTTTACCACTCTCGTCATTGTTGTTTCGTTGCTGACTTCGCTCTATCTTGGTTTCTTCGATTTCGTGTTTACACGCGGATTGCAAGAAGTACTTCCGGTGTTTGAAGGAAGAAGCATTCCACTCGATAGCGCAACTACATCCGGATCAGAACTTCCAGAAGGTCTTGAGTTTACTGCGACACCAGTTAATAGTGATGGCTCTCCAACCAACATCACTGGTGTTGAGTTTGAAACAGGAGATGAATCTGGAAGCGAAGAGTAATACTATGAACAAACAAGCACACAGTGATGAGCGCAAATGGTATGCCGTGCACACCTATTCAGGATATGAAGATGCGGTCGCGCGAAATTTAAAACAACGCATTGAGTCGTTTGGTATGGGGAGCCACATTTTTGATGTAGTTGTACCGACTGAAAAGAAAATAAAGGTAAAGGGTGGTAAGAAAATTGAAACAAATGAAAAAGTATTTCCGGGTTACGTACTTGTTGACATGATTGCCACAGACGATGCGTGGAGTGTCGTTAGGAATACTCCTCAAGTAACAGGTTTCGTGGGAACGGCAAACCAAGCCGTGCCTCTCTCTGAAGATGAAATCAAAAAGCTTTTTGCCCGGATGGATGCGGACATTGTGAAGCACACCATTGATTTGTCCCTCGATGACGCAGTATTAATCATTGACGGACCATTTAAAGATTTGGAAGGGAAGGTGGGGGAGATTGACGAAGAGCGAGGAAAGGTTAAGGTAATGGTCGCAATGTTCGGCCGCGAGACCCCCGTGGAGCTTGAGGCTGATCAGGTACAGAGAATTTAATATGGCGAAGAAAGTAGTAAAACAAATCAAATTGCAAATTCCCGCAGGGAAGGCAACGCCAGCGCCGCCTATTGGAACGGTATTAGGGCCTGCGGGTATTAACATTGGTGATTTTGTGAATCAGTTCAATGAGAAAACGCGTGAATTAGGGGGTGACATCATTCCTGTATTGATGAATGTATACGATGACCGAAGTTTTGACTTCATTATGAAGAAGCCGCCGGCGTCGCGTTTGATTTTAAAGAAACTAGGAAAAGATAAGGGATCAGGAAAGCCTCATATTTCAAAGATTGGAAAGCTTTCAAAAGCACAGATTACTGAAATTGCAGAGGAGAAAATGGAAGATTTGAATGCAAACGACGTGGAGGGCGCGAAGAAAATTATTGCCGGCACCGCTCGCTCAATGGGAGTGGATGTTGAGCGATAGCTCAATGTCGCCCCGAGAGCTTTGGCACCGCACGTTTTAGGGGGGTGGATGTTGAGTAGGAATCTGTTTTAAGAAAAGAGGAAGGCGTTGAGGTCATAACCTCAACGCCTCTGTCCTTTCCCAAACTCTGAAGCTGGTCGGGATTTCATTTTGTGAAATAGGAACTTCCACGGTGCTTGCCGGCTTCCATTCGACCCTGTCCCATTCAGGGAAAAGAGTATCGCCTTCAAATTCGCCGTCGACAGTGGTGATGTACAAAAAACGTGCCATCGGAAAAAAGAGAGAGTAGATCTCTGCACCTCCGATGACGAACACTTCATTCGCACATCGTGTCGCCGACAATGCTTCATCAACAGTGTGCACTACCGTACATTTACTGTTCACCACTGAATACTCTCTTGAACGAGACATAATGATGTGGTGTCGTCCGTCGAGTACATCCGGAAGTGATTCAAAAGTAGAACGCCCCATAATCATGTCGTGCCCCATGGTGTACAGGTTAAAGCGCTTAAGATCACTTCGGATTTTTCCCCAAGGAAGGCGATTGTTCCTTCCAATCACTCTGTTTCTGTCCATTGCCACGATGATGGATATAACTCTCGTGTCCATCAGTTCCTCCTCGCTTTTGACTTTCCTCCGATCACTCTACGCATTACAAAAGGATATGCAACGGGTGACAACTGGTCGGTTTTATATGAATGTGGCACTATCCGATATAGAAAATAGAAGCTAATCAGAGGGGTGTGCTATGGCACATACGCAGGATAAATTAGACCCGATTCAGAGGCGGGCACTACGCATCATAAAAGGGACTGCGACTTTTAATGATCGCTTTGTTCCTGATCATGATGAGCTTGTTCGGCTCATTGACATTCTCCGTTCTTCGGGATGTGTGATTGTGTTTGTGACCGGAGTGTGGGATTTGTTCCACGAAGGACACGGAAAATATCTCGAGCTTGGTAAGGAAGAAGCTAAAAAGCTTTATCCTGATGCCGAGCACTTTATTCTTGTTGTCGGTCTTGATACCGACAAATTGACCCAGGAACGCAAGGGACCTGATAGACCAATTGTTCCCGAAGACGAAAGGGAATGTGTACTCGGCTTTTTACGTTCTGTAGATATTGTGACACCACAGTACAAAGCCGACACACTTTTTGAGTTGGTCCGTCACGATGTGCGGATTGTCTCACAATCAACGAAAGATTTACCGCAGTTGAAAAAAATTAAGGAAAAGTGTAAACATGTCGTGAATCTTCCACCACAGTCGGAAACGAGCACAACTGCTCGGATTCGCAACCTTGCACTTGCTGGCGGTATTGATTTCCTTGAGCGTGTTCGGGATGATATCGACAAGGTTATTAGGGAGGCGAGAGATGGCATCAAGAAGTAACAAGACACTTATTGCGTACGTTCCTTCTCCGCACCGCGGATATGTGCAGTTGTTCGAAAAATACGCAGGTGGAGTTTTGTTCGTACTCGGACCTGACATCATCGCTGATTTTCAGCCGCTAGTGCGCAATCTTCCCGCAAATGATCCATCTGACGTGGTCATGATGGTTCAATCACTCGGAATTTTCTCGGATGTCCGAATGATGACAAAGGGCACAATTAGGTCAGTTGTGGGTATGGCAAACATCGTTATGCCTGACGAAGAGGTTTCTCGTGCTGTTGCCAACCAATACCTGAAGGGGTGTGAGGTGAAATTTGAAGACACGTGGAGACTTCGCTGGCATTGGGAGGAGGCTACTAAGAAAACTGTTCCGGTTGAAGAAGGTGTTATCATCTCTAAGTCAGAATTTGACAGAGAGATGATGACGAAAGCCCTTGGTCTTGCAGAAAAGAGTCCGGATTGGTGGAGGCAAATCGGCGCACTTCTTGTTCGGGATGGAAAAGTATTGCTGGCTGGATACAACCAGCACGTTCCGCATGAGCAGTCTTTGTATCTTGAAGGTGATCCTAGGAGTAACTTTGAGCCAGGACAGCACATTGAGGTGTCTTCTGCCTTACACGCAGAGGCGGGTGTTATCGCAAACGCTGCTGCTCGAGGGATTAAAACTGAAGGGTGTGATATGTATGTCACCACCTTTCCGTGTCCTCAATGCGCGTACTATCTTGCTGAAGCAAGACTCGTGCGCCTCTTTTTCACAGAAGGATACTCGCTCGTTTCGGGCGCAGATACTCTTCGGGCGAAAGGGGTGGAGATTGTTCGGGTAGATATGAATTCGCCCTCGTCTTAGTGTGCTGCTAGGACGAGGGCCCTTTTTTAAAACCAATGACCACTCTAATAGCGTCTGTGATTTTATTTCTTTTCTTTCCCACAACGACATTTGCGTGCAGGTGCTGTACAGTCGCGCCTGTATACTTCACGTCACCGGAGCGAATGAAAAATGTACCGCCCGCAAAGGGGTATTCTTTTTGCAGTTTTCTTAAATGCCTTTGTAGCTCCGACCAAGATTCAGCCTTTATTTGTTCAATACTTTCAATATGTTTCCGCGGAATGAGCAAGAAGTGCTGCTTCGTTCCTTCATATGGCCATCCATTTTCTGTAACAAGCCAATGATTTCCCTTGAAAATTATAGGGTTTGGGTGGTGCTTCATTAGATGTTTCTCGCAGAAAGGACACATCCCTTCCTTGGTTATTTTTTTGAGTACGTTCACGTATGCTTCGCGTTTTACAATCTCAGCATTTTTTATATTCACAGATTTCTTTTTTCGAGTCATATTGTACATCATTTGTAGCATGCTCATTTGCGACCGCAAAGAAGACCGCCTCGTTTACACAACGAGGCGGTAGCGTCTAGGTTCCTCGGTCTAGGCGTTGTATGGGATCACCATCGCCGGATGAGGGTCATATTCATCGAGTGCAAAATGCTCTTTCCGAAAAACGAACAGGTTATCAACATTCGGATCAATATGCAGAACGGGAAAGGGACGCGGCTTTCTTTTGATAAGCTCCTCTATATTTTCCAACTGGTCCGCATAGATATGTGCGTCTATCAGCTTGTGGATATAGTGGCCAGGCTGGTAGCCGGTCACCTGGCATACCATTAAAAGAAGTGTAGCATATTGGATCATGTTTGATGGTACGCCAATAGGCATGTCCGCACTACGCTGAACCATCACCATATTTAGACGTCCACCCAAAATACGGAACTGAATGATCACTCCGTGACATGGTGCGACGATAACCTTTCGATTTTTACCACGCGCTGTGTAAAAAGGTATCCATGAGGTTACCAAGTGAGTGCGCATACTCGGGAAATCTTTGATTTGCTCGAGCACCTGTGCGAATTGGTTCAGCGTTTTGCCGTCTGGCATGGGAAAGTCGTGGAACGCGGCACCGTAGGAGCCGGGACCCATATCGTCTGGTTCCAGTCCAAGCTCGGTACCCATACCACGATAATCATCCCAGAAATTGCAGCCGAATCCTTTGATTTCGTCAATGGTACGTGCACCATTCATGAACGCGATGATTTCTGCGATTGGTCCCCTCCAGAAACCCATCTTTCTCTCCGTAATGACCGGTAGGCCGTTTGAAAGGTCAAAGACCATGTCAGGCACATGAAGGCATGTCAACGCGTCCTCTCCTTGTGGAGTGTCTCCTGCCCAGATGCCGTGTTCGAGAATGTAGCGCAGTCTATCCTGATACTGAGTGTCAGGCACTCGCTCGGGTAATGGTTTATAGTCCACCTTACTCTCCTGTGTTTTACTTTGATCTTTCTGAAAACTACGCTGAAGCGCCATACACGTCAAGCGGACGTCTATTTTAGAATATGATATATACCCCCACACCTTTCAAACGAAAGGTGTGGGGGTATACTGCACTGTATGGAAATTAAGGTGAAAAAGCTTGATGAACGAGCCAGAGTACCCGAATATGCGCACGATACTGACACTGGAATGGACTTTTTTGTACTTGAAGATGTGACTGTTTCTCCCGGTAGAAGCGTCACCATTCCAACAGGTATTGCGCTTGAAATACACACAGGATATGTGGGGCTCGTATGGGACAAAAGCGGGCTTGCCTCGAGGGAAGGCATTACCACAATGGCGGGCGTGATCGATTCGGGATTTCGCGGAGCAATGGATTTAATTGTTTTTAATACGACTGCCGAGGAGTATACCTTCAAGGCGGGCGAGAAAGTTGCTCAGATGCTTATCCAAAAGGTGGAGCACGTCGGGATCATATCAGTTGATACTCTTTCAGATACTGAACGTGGCAATAAAGGGTTTGGAAGCACTGGAAAATAGTATGGATATTCAAACGATCAAAGAGCGAATCACAAAGGCAATTGCCGAGGGAGATGTTGATGTGAAAGGGATTCAGTTTGAATATCCGGCAGACCTATCTCATGGAGATCTCTCAACCAACATTGCAATGGTGCGCGCGGGACAAACAGGGGTTGCCCCGAAAGAAATTGCCGAAAAAATCGTGAGTCTGCTCCACGATATCGATGGAGTTGAAAAAGTGGAAGTTGCAGGCCCCGGCTTCATTAACTTTTATTTCACCAAAGGTTTCTTTGCTGAGAATATTAATGCAGTTAATAAAGCAAAAGAGAAATGGGGAAAAAATGATTTACATAGCGGAAAAAAGATAATGGTTGAATACACTGACCCGAATCCATTCAAAGTATTTCATATTGGTCATTTAATGAGCAATGCGATTGGCGAAAGTGTCGCACGATTGATTGAATTTGCGGGAGCGGACGTGAAGTGCGCAAATTATCAGGGTGACGTGGGTCCCCATGTTGCAAAAGCAATCTGGGGAAAGAAGACGAAGCCGGAATTATCTTGGGGCGAAGCGTATGCGTTTGGATCTCAGAGCTATGAAGAGAACAAGGTTGAAATAGATTTGATAAATAAAAGCATTTACGAAAAAAGTGACACTGAGACAAATCAAATGTATGAGAAAGGGCGACAAGAATCTTTGGACGAGTTTGAAAAAATATACAAAATACTGGGAACCAAATTCGATTATTATTTCTTTGAGTCAGAGAGTGCTCCGATTGGAGTTCAAATTGTAAAGGAGCATCCGGAGGTGTTTGAAGAAAGCGATGGCGCGATTGTGTACAAAGGAGAACAAGACGGGCTACACACGAGAGTGTTCATTACGAGCAATGGCCTGCCAACGTATGAGACAAAAGATTTAGGACTTATAAAACTAAAAAATGACACTGAACAATGCGATGTATCAATAAGCATTACTGCAGAAGAACAGAAGGAATATTTCAAGGTGATGCTCGCGGCGGCGAAGCGCGTGATGCCCGAGCTTGCGGGAAAAATTGTGCACGTCACTCACGGTATGATGCGACTTCCTTCTGGAAAGATGTCGTCACGAACCGGCGAGGTGATATCTGGCGAGTCGCTGATAAAAGAAATGATAAAAAAAGCCCTTGAACGCTCAAGTGAAAGCAGGGCAGAAGATAGCAGTGTTTTGGCAGAGCGGGTTGCGGTTGCGGCGATAAAATATCAAATACTGAAACAATCTGCGGGGAAGGACATCATTTTTGATGAGGAAAGAGCACTTTCAATAGAAGGAGACTCGGGTCCGTACCTTCAATATACGTACGCGCGAACACAAGCGATTTTGAATAAAGCCGAAGAAGAGGGAATAAAAATGAATACTGATGTTATGAAAGAGGTAAATGAGGTATCGAGAATTCTGTATCGTTTCTCAGAAATTGTGGAGCACTCTACAAAAGAGTACGAACCGCACCACGTTACAACTTTCCTCACGACACTCGCAAGTGCATTTAACAGCTGGTATGCGCAGGAGCAGATTTTGGATGGCACGAAGGATGCATCACACAAAGTGGCACTCACTGCGGCGGTGGCTCACACACTCAAAAACGGATTGTGGCTTTTAGGTATTGAGGCGCCAAGCCGGATGTAATTTTCTGAAGTTTGGCACCTAACTTTGTTGCACTTCAAAATTATCACTCATCGTACTTGCAAATACGACTCAATCTAATTTTTTCGTGCGCCTCGTTATGCACGCAAATTTGAGAAAATTATTATGTGATATCCACATTTTGACTTCATTAAAAAGAAAAAGTATTCTGCAGGCAGAGGCGACGTTCAACTACAAAGGAACAGATGTCATGGAAAAGTATAGGGGTCATGGGAAAAACCCGAGGGAAGTGCGTGAAGCTGCGCTCAATATCAAATTTCCCTTCACTGTTGTTCCGTATCCGCCCGGCACCGGCGCTCGATCTGAGAAGGTCAACAATATGGATGAGCTCGAGTGTGTTATGTGCACTCTCTTTGCACATAGCGGAGTTACTGAACTCAATCTCGAATAACTTATCGCGAGCAGACCTTAATGCGGCCGCCACAAAGGGCGGCCGTTATTTTTTTATGAAAATCTGATACGATGCACTCTATGGAGAGAAAAGGAAAAAGCGCTATAGCAGAAAGAGAAGAGCGGATTTTAAAATTCTGGCAAGACAACGACATTTTCAAAAAATCCGTAGAAAAAGATGCGCCGAATGGTGACTATATATTCTACGACGGACCTCCGTTTGCAACTGGCACGCCACACTACGGACACTTAGTAGCAAGTGCGCTTAAAGATGCGGTGCCTCGGTATTGGACAATGAAGGGATACAAGGTGGAACGACAGTGGGGATGGGATTGTCATGGATTGCCGATTGAAAATATCGTTGAGGAGGAACTTGGTACAAAAAGCAAAAAAGATATACAAGACATGGGTGTTGCGAAGTTCAACCGGCTCTGTCGCGAGAAGATTTTTACGTACGTTGATGATTGGAATGCGTTTATTCCGCGCTTTGGCCGATGGGCCGATATGGAGAATCCATATCGCACGATGGACAAGGATTATATGGAATCTGAATGGTGGGCTTTTAAACAGCTCTACGGCAAAGGATTGGTATACGAGGATTATCGCTCAATGCACATTTGTCCGCGGTGCGAGACAACGCTTGCGCAGTCGGAAGTCGCCGAAGGGTACAAAGACATAAAGGATTTGGCGGTCACAGTGAAATTTAAACTAAAAAATCCTGAGAAAATCGGACTCTCAGGGGATGTATATATGCTTGCATGGACAACTACGCCTTGGACACTGCCAGGAAATGTCGCACTTGCTGTGGCTGAAAATGTTGAGTATCTTGCATTGGAAGCTTTTAGTGATAATACAAACAATACGTATATAATTTCTAAAAACACTCTAACTCACCACTTATTTAAAGGAGAAAACCGCTTGAGGTATGAGCAATTGTTTTCTTCTGACGACCATCATTGGCTAGGAGGTGATCAAAGTGAACATTCTGAAAGAATTAAAGAAATAAAAGGATCCGATTTGGTCGGTCTTGAATACGAACCTCCTTTTGATTCTTATATAAATGACTCTTCAGTTCAAAATATAGAAAATGCATGGAAAATATATGCTGCGGATTTTGTTACCACCGACACGGGAACTGGCATCGCACATGAGGCACCGGCTTTTGGCGCGGAAGACCTGGAGCTTGCACAAAAAGTGGGGCTCCCTGTCATTCAGCATGTCGGGATGGATGGCATCATCAAGACAGAAGTAAAAGAGTTGGCTGGGCTTTCAGTAAAGCCAATTAGCGACCATCAGGCAACCGATGTAGAGGTAGTGAAATATTTAGCAGGCAAAAATTTACTTTTTGCAAAAGAAAAATACGAACACTCATATCCGCATTGTTGGCGTTGTGACACCCCACTTATTAATTATGCGACTACATCGTGGTTTGTCGCAGTGCAGAAAATAAAAGAGGACCTAATGAAAACGTCAGAAAATATCTCTTGGTCACCGACACACATAAAAAAAGGAAGGTGGGGAGAGTGGCTTTCAGGTGCGCGCGATTGGTCTATTTCTCGTCAGCGTTTTTGGGCGAATACGATTCCGGTGTGGCGCTGTGATGCGTGTAAAGAAGAAAAAGTATTCGGTGGCGTGAAAGAATTAGAGGAGATGAGTGGAGTATCTGTTGATGATTTACATAAAGATGTTGTGGATGAGATTACAGTGCCATGCGGATGTGGCGAGAAAATGAAACGCGTGCCAGATGTGCTTGATACATGGTTTGACTCAGGATCGGTTCCGTACGCCTCATACCACTATCCGTTTGAAAACGAAGAAAAAGTAGAAAAGCGTATCCCAGCCGACTTTATTGCCGAAGGCCAGGATCAGGTAAGTAAGTGGTTTTACTATCAGCACGTACTTGCCGGTGGATTGTTTGGGAAATCTGCGTTTAAAAATGTGGTGGTAAACGGAATTGTGTTAGCAGAAGATGGCAAAAAAATGAGTAAGCGTTTGCAAAACTATCCTGATCCGTCACTCGTGGTGAATAAATATGGGGCAGATGCAGTGCGTCTGTATCTCTTGTCTTCCCCAGTGGTGCGCGCAGAGAATTTGAACTTTTCGGAACAAGGAGTTGATGAGATTTCAAAAAAAGTTATTGGGCGCCTTGGGAATGTAGTGTCATTTTACAAGCTCTATGAGACTGATAAGGAATTTGAATTACCGAATGTACACCATGTGCTTGATAAATGGATTATTGAGCGGACACATCAGCTATTGGGTGAAGTGACAAAAGCGATGGATGCGTACGAGGTTGATAAAGCAACGCGTCCGATTAGCGATTTTGTTGACGATCTTTCTACATGGTACTTGAGGCGCTCGCGTGATCGTATTAAGGCAGGAGGGGAGGATGCGGAAACGGCGCTTGCGGTACTTCGAGATGTACTCATTGAGTTTTCAAAAGTGATTGCTCCGTTTATGCCGTTTACTGCAGAATGGCTTTGGCAAGAAATGAAATCAGAAACGGATGAAAGTGTGCATCTGGCAAAATGGCCAGAGACAAAAGAAGCAAATGCAGACGTGCTCGCACACATGAATGATGCGCGAGAAATCGTTTCGCTTGCACTGGAGGCACGTGATGAAGCGGGTATTAAAGTTCGCCAACCACTTGCTTCATTAAAAATAGCAAAAGAAATTACTGACGAACATATTTTGCAAGTTATTGCCGACGAAGTGAATGTAAAAGAGGTGGTACACGATGGGCGCGTAAAGACAGGAGTGCATCTTGATACGGAAATTACACCAGAGCTTGAAAAAGAAGGACAAGTTCGAGAGATTATTCGCGCAATTCAGAATTTGAGAAAGAAAAAAGGATTGGAGCCGGGCGAAGAGGCAACACTCATTACAGATGCGTCTGGAAAAGAAAAGGAGCTCATTGAGTCCGCTAAGAAAGAAATTATGAAAACCGCCGCCTTGTTTGCCATTTCCTATGGCGATGTTGAAGACGGTGAAGAGGTGCATATTGGTAAAGAAACAATCAAAATAGCGCTACAATAACAAGAGTTATGCCGAAGCTTAGCTTCATGAATCTGCCACAAAATGTGGTAGATTCCACGCAGTGAACTGCGAGCATAACAATCTTGATATCGCGACGGCACTCGAACATCATACATACATGTGCGATGTTCTCGTTTGTCGCGATAGACGTATATGGCGTACGAAAAATACACAACAGAAGCAATTGTTCTGAAAAGTTTTGAGCAGGGCGAGGCGGACAAGACGCTGGCTCTCTTTACGCGCGATTTCGGGCTCATTTTTGCAAAGTGTGTAGGCTTAAGAAAAAATGAATCAAAAATGCGCTACGCGCTTCAGGATTTTTCATGTGCGAGCGCGTCACTAATACGCGGAAAACGAGGATGGCGCCTTGCAGGTGCTATGGCGCTTTGCTCGTCTGCCGGAGCACAATTACAAGGTATCAATTCATTTTCAAACATTGCTAGGCTTCTGCAGAGACTCATTCAAGGTGAAGAAAAAAACACATATCTTTTTGATGCTGTGCGCGAGGCGCATATGTATTTACTGAAGGGAAGTAATGAGTTGCGACCAACAATTGAACTTATTTGCGTTGCGCGGATTTTGCACGCACTAGGGTATCTTTCGGCGGAAGCGACGAGCACAGCTCTTTTCAAAGAATCACATTACAGCGAAACGCAAATCACCGAAGCGGAGCGCATACGAGCGATGCTTTTGCGATCAGTGAACGAAGCAATCGCTGAGAGTCAACTCTAAAGACCGTGCAAAATAAGCACTAGCGATGTTTTCTGGGTGGTATACTTTTTGTATGCCCCTGCACTTGGAATTGGCATTACTTTATCCAAGATTATGTGGGTGGTCGTTAAGGTTATGAAATCTAAATTAGGTGTATTGGTTCAGTCTACTGCTGGTGTGCCTGTCTGCGTGCAACGCACAGGCGGGCGAGCAGTAATTCTAGGATGCCAATCCAAGTGAGGGGTATGTCCGATGATTTTGAGCAAGAGAAATTAAGACGCCTGCAGCGCGCTATGTATTCCCGATCGCTTTCTAAGCGGTTGCGTAGACGTGCTCGCCGTGATTTGAAACCCATATCGCATCAGGTCTCTTCGGATTGGACCAAAAAAGAGGAGTACACTCCTGGATCAAGTGTTGCACCGCGCAGTATAAGGGCTACGAGGAGCATTTTGTGGTGGGTACTTGGTATCGCGCTGACTTTCTTTATATTTTCGGCCGGGGTGTTTGTTTACTTTTTCACCGTAGGTAGTGGCGGAATAGTCGCGGCGCCGGGAAATATAGATATCACAGTAAGGGGACCTTTGTCTGTTATCGGTGGGGAGCCGGCGGAACTCCAGGTGACTGTTGTAAATAGAAACCAGGCTCCTCTTGAATTGGCTGACTTGATTATTGAATATCCTGAAGGCACGCGATCTCCGAGCGATTTTCTTACAGATTTGCCTAGGCAGCGCATATCATTGGGGTCTATTGAGCCCGGTGGCAGGAGACAAGGAACCGTTTCGGCAATTTTCATAGGGGCAGAGGGTGTTCGGGAAAATGTACACGTAGAGCTTGAATACAGGGTGGCGGATTCTAGTGCGATTTTTATTTCCGAAACAGATTATAATATATCTTTTGCTTCCGCTCCGGTTTCTGTCTCAATCCAATCTAATGAAGAAATAGTGTCAGGACAGGCTGTTGTGATAAATGCAACGGTTACATCAAATGTACACACTATTCTCAAGGATGTATTGGTTGAGGCGATTTTCCCATTTGGTTTTACCCTCGAATCGGCAAATCCCAGCCCGTCCTTTGAAGACAAGGCACTTTGGGAAGTTGGAGATTTGGAACCTGGAAGAAAATATGAAATCAACATACGCGGAAGGATAGAAGGGCAAACAGGAGACGAGAGAATATTTCGCATAAATGCAGGGACCAGAAAAGAATTAAAAGGAGACAAAATTGACGTGCTTCTGGCAGAAGGATTGCACAGAACGAGCATCGCCCGTCCGTTTATAGGATTAGACATTGGGCTCAACAAACAATCAGGAGATAATCCTGCCGCGGCACTTCCCGGAGAGACTGTGAACGTGTCTATTTCTTGGGTAAATAACCTTTCTACGACGATTACAGATGCGGTTATTGTTGCCAACCTGGACGGGTTTACTATAGATGGAAGAAGTGTGCGCACTACAGACGGTTTCTATCGTTCAACTGATAACACGGTCTTGTGGGATAAATCTACAACCAGGGGAGAGCTCCAGACACTCACTCCCGGTCAGCGCGGGTCCGTATCATTTTCTTTTGAGATTCCTCCCGAGCAGGACCTTTTAAATGCGCGTGACGCAAAATTAACTATAACTATTCACGCCGCTGGAAAGCGCTCTGCACAGGTAGGGGTGCCGGAGACACTTCAGGCTACTGCAAAAAGAGATGTGAAGCTTGAGTCAAACCTTCAGTTTGTTGTTCAGGGGTTTTACTATGCGAATCCATTTGGTAGCGTTGGGCCACTTCCTCCAAAGGTGAACGAAGAAACCACATATGCGATTGTCTTTACAGTTGCCAATACGTCCAATAGGATTGAGGACGCTGTACTTACAGCAACACTACCTCCATATGTGAGGTGGATTGGGGTGTATTCTCCTTCAGGAGAAAGGCTTGATTTTATCGCATCGGACGGAGGTGTTAGATGGGATATGGGTGATATTGCACCGGGGGCAGGGGTTGGAAGCGCTCCACCTCGGCAGGTGGCATTTGCAGTCGGGTTTACGCCTTCTGCGAGTCAAATAGGGCAAGAACCGCCGCTTATCCGCGATTTGCAGTTAACGGGGTTTGATTCATTTGTGGAAAAGACGATATTCAGGGAGCATATAGATGTAACAACCAATCTTTTGGATGACCCTGGTTTTTCTACAACCGAATCGCAAGTTGCACCACTGGAATAAAATTCAAACAACAAGCAACAAATCACAAACAATACTTAAGTTTACGATGGCAGAGAATGGCAAACGACAATACGATCTAGAAGAGCGAACGTTTCGTTTCGCACAAAATGTTCGATTTTTAGTAAAAAAACTTCATAAAAGTATTGCACACATTGAAGATGGCAAGCAACTTATCCGATCTTCTGGTTCCGTTGGTGCAAATTACATTGAGGCAAATGAAGCATTGAGCAAAAAGGACTTTGCAATGCGGATCAAAATTGCCAGAAAGGAAGTAAAAGAAAGCAGGTACTGGCTGTTACAACTAGACTGTGATAGTAGTATTATCAATGAACGTGATAAGTTAGTTGAAGAAGCAACTGAGCTTCTTAAAATTTTTAGCTCAATTTTAAATAAAGTTTAGAATTTAAAACTTTGAAATTGTTTGTATTTTGTGATTTGATTATTGTTATTTATGACATCGAAGATGGAGTTAAAGATGGAGAAAATTGTGTCGCTGACAAAGCGGCGTGGCTTTATTTTTCAAGGATCTGAAATTTACGGTGGTCTTGCCGGTACGTGGGATTACGGTCCACTTGGTGTTGCGCTTAAAAACAATATTAAACAATTATGGTGGCGGATGTTTGTAGATGAACGTGATGATATGTACGGTCTGGACGCTGCAATTTTAATGAACGAAAAAGTATGGCAGGCAAGCGGACACACTGGCGCGGGATTTACCGATCCGCTTGTTGAGTGTGAAAAATGTAAAAAGCGATTTCGCGCCGATCATTTAGAAAATAAAGAAAAATGTCCAGAGTGTAGCGGTATACTTGGAGGCGAGCGTAATTTCAACTTGATGTTTGAAACACAAGTAGGAGCACAGGGGGATACAAAAAGTTATTTGCGTCCAGAAACGGCACAAGGTATCTTTGTGAATTTCAAAAATGTCCTAGATACGATGCGGCCTAGATTGCCATTTGGCATTGCACAAATTGGAAAGGCATTTAGGAATGAAATTGCGCCACGCGACTTCATATTTCGCTCTCGCGAGTTTGAGCAAATGGAAATTGAATATTTCATTCGGGAAGAAAATTGGAAGGAAGAATTTGAAAAGTTAAGAAAGGAAATATGGGAGTGGGTAGACAGAATGGGTTTGTCCCGCGAGAGTGTGAAAGAGTTTGAGGTGCCGGAAGATGAGTTGGCACATTATTCAAAGCGTACGATTGATTTTGAATATAATTATCCAAACAAGGGATTTGATGAATTGCTTGGTTTTGCATATCGTACGAATTTTGATTTGAGCAATCATATAAAACACAGTGGAGAGAAATTGGTGTATCGCGATACTGAAGGAAACGAGGTTGTACCACATGTGCTTGAGCCATCGTTTGGTGTAGATAGAGCGGTTATGGCGGTATTGTCTGCGGCCTATACTGAAGATGAGATGGGAGGGGAGAAGCGTGTGTACCTTAAGTTCACCCCGGAGCTTGCTCCAGTAAAAGCTGCCGTTTTTCCACTTTTGAAAAATAAGTCCGAGTTGGTGGAAAAGGCGCGCGAAGTATATGACGCACTTAAGAAAGAGGTTCCGCAAATTATGTGGGACGATAATGGGAACGTGGGCAAACGGTATCGAAGACAAGACGAGATCGGCACGCCAAAATGCATCACGATTGATTTTGACACGCTTGAAGACGATACTGTAACGGTGCGCGATAGAGATACCGGAGAGCAGGAGCGAGTAAAAATTGAGGAATTATCTAAAATGATATCTGTATAGCTTTGCTTTTGTGATACCATATAGGCAATGAACGAGACGCATTCTTTTTCAATTACTACAGGAACAATAATAAAGGCATTGCTGTTGTTGGTGTTGTTCTGGCTGTTATATCTTCTACTTGATCTGGTGTTGGTGGTTTTGACGGCAGTTGTTATAGCTTCTGCCATTGAACCAGCGGCGAAATGGTTTGTAAGAAAAAAGGTACCGAGAGTACTGGCGGTTCTACTCGTTTATCTTATTTTCTTTGGGTTCTTCTTCGGTTTTTTCTATTTCTTTGTACCGCCTGTTCTGGCAGATATGGCGGATTTTATGTCATCACTGCCGGTGTATCTAGAAACGATTAATCCGACGTGGGCTTTTAATTACGCACCTATTTTAGGTGCGGCGGGCGCGGATGCTAGTTTTTCAATAGCACAAATGGTCGCACAGTTGCAGACGGCGATTAGCCAAGTTTCGACAAATACACTTTCCGCCGCGAGTTTTGTTTTTGGTGGAGTCCTGTCTTTTGTTTTGATACTGGTTTTTTCTTTTTACTTTGCGGTTCAAGAAACGGGCATAGATGATTTTCTTCGTATCATTACGCCGACGAAACATCAGTCTTATATCATAGACTTGTGGCGACGGTCTCAGTATAAAATTGGGCTGTGGATGCAGGGACAGCTCCTTTTGGCGCTCATTGTAGGAGTACTTGTATATCTTGGACTCACGGTACTTGGTGTGAAATATGCATTGGTGCTTGCGGTGCTTGCCGCGGTATTTGAATTGATTCCAGTTTTTGGTCCGATTCTCTCATCAGTACCAGCAGTGATAATTGGGTTTGTAGATGGTGGTGTGGGTCTTGGATTGTTGGTAATTGCTCTCTATATCATAATCCAGCAATTTGAAAATCACCTAATTTATCCTTTGGTAGTAACTAAAGTAGTAGGGGTGCCGCCGCTTTTGGTAATTCTTGCCCTTTTGGTTGGCTGGCAGCTTGTCGGTTTCTTAGGCATCATTCTTTCTATTCCCGTTGCGGCAGCGCTTCAGGAAGTGGCAAAGGATCTGGAGAAACGACGATCATTTGTAACGGGCGAAAGTACTGGATGAGCGTACTACTTCGTCACACTACAGAAATTGTTTCTCGCCGTATTTCTAAATACGTCTCGCACCAATTTCTTTGCGTTCCTCGTATTCCATCTCATCCAGCACTTTCGCCTTGGGTGGGGGTTTGAACAGTTATAAAATAAATGTACATTTACCTTCATGACAGCACGCTATATCACAACGACGCTTCCATATGTGAACGCTGGAGCCCACATCGGGTTTGCGGTTGAAATCCTTCAAGCGGATGTGCTCGCGCGTTTGTGGCGCTTGCAGGGAGACGAGGTGTTTTTTAATACCGGCACCGACGAGCACGGACAAAAAATATTTGAAGCGGCCGAAAAAGTTGGTGAAGACGTGCAGAAATATGTAGATAAATATGCCAGTTCATTTCAGACACTCAAGGAAACACTTAATCTCTCAAATGATGCATTCATCCGCACCACTGACGAGAGTCATATAAAAGCGGCACAGGAATTATGGAAGCGCTGTGATGAAAATGGAGACATTGAGAAAAAAATATTTAAAGGTTTGTATTGTGTGGGTTGCGAGAAATTTTTAATGGAGCGTGATCTGGAAGATGGAAAGTGTCCACTACATCCGGACAGAGAGCCGGAAGAGCGAGAGGAGGAAAATTATTTCTTCAAATTTTCAAAATACGAATCGTACTTACTTGAATACTTGGAAAAAGACGTAATTGTTCCTGAGCATCGTCTGGAAGAAGCAAGGCAGTTTGTAAAAAATGGTCTTGAAGATTTTAGTATTTCACGCGAGAAAGAAAAAATGAGCTGGGGCGTGCCTGTGCCGGGAGATGACTCGCAGGTAATGTATGTTTGGATGGACGCGCTTACGAACTATATCTCAACACTCGGATGGCCTGAAGATACGGAAGGGAAGTTTAAAAAATTTTGGGTAAATGGAGAAACGTTACAAGTGGCGGGGAAAGACCAAGTGCGTTTTCAGTCATTAATGTGGCAGGCAATGCTTAAATCAGCAGGGTTGCCGTCAACCAAAAAGATTTTTTATCATGGATTCGTCACTTCCGAGGGGAAAAAGATGAGCAAGTCTCTTGGAAATGTTATCGGGCCAAACGAATTGGTGGAGCGCTATGGCACCGACGCGACACGTTATTTACTGCTTCGCCACGTGCATCCTTTTGATGACACTGATATCACTTGGGAGCGATTGGATGAGTGGTATGAGGCGCATTTGGTAAACGGACTTGGCAATTTGGTTGCGCGGGTGATGAAGTTGGCTGAAACAAATCGAGAACATGCTGTACCTAGTGGTTTATTGGAAGAAAAAAATTGGGATGACAATACTTACTTTGAGTTGATAGAAGATTTCAGTTTTAATCAAGCAATTGATTTGGTGTGGGAAGCTATCTCAAAAGTTGATGAAAAAATTCAAGAAACCGAGCCTTTTAAATTGGTTAAGTCTGATGATGAGGATAAAAAAAGAGAGGGACTACAGTATATTGCCGAATTCACCATAAGCATTTTTTGGATTGGAAAGTATCTAGAGTCATTTATGCCTATGACAGCGGAAATAATTCAACAATCAGTAAAAACAAACAAAAAACCTGAGAATTTGTTTCCACGGTTGGCGTAATTATGAATGTTGAAAAAGAAATAATGGACATCAAGGATCGCAATGTGCGCGTGGAACTTGATAAGGCATGGGAAGTAAGCTGGACGCGTCGGATATTTATAACAGTTGCAACGTATATAATTGCGTCAGTATGGTTATGGACAATAGGAAATAATCATCCGTTTTTGAATGCGGCGATACCCGCAGGAGGATTCTTACTATCGACACTCACTCTGCCTTTCGTTAAAGAGCGGTGGAAACGAGGAAAAAAATAATCATGCCCGAATACTTTGACACGCACTCGCACGTGCATTTTAAGCAGTACGACGAAGACCGCTACGAGGTGCTTGCTCGTATGCGTGAGAAAAAAGTGTGGACGATTGCTGTAGGGACGAGCTTTGAGACGAGCGAAAGCGCGGTCGCGCTCGCGGGGAGCGAGCGCGACGTTATTCGCGGCGCCACTATCGGAATACACCCGACGGACACAAGTGAGCTCTTCAATGACTTCACTTGGGAACTCAGTTCCCAAGTGGTGGGGGTGGGTGAGTGTGGGCTTGATTTTTATCGCGGACCTCGCGAAGTGCTATATCCAAAACAGAAAGAAAACTTTGAAGCGCAAATTGATTTTGCAGCAAAGCACGACCTTCCTCTAATGCTCCACATACGACCGTCGCAAGGAACAGAAGACGCACACATAGACGCGCTTGAAATTCTAAAGAGTTTCCAGAAAACACACGGCGGAAAAGTGCGCGGGAATACCCATTTCTTTACCGGCTCTGCCGAAATGGCGAAACAGTACATAGATGTAGGCTTTACCATTGCATTCCCTGGCGTCATTACCTTTGCTGAAGAAACACAAGACGCAGTAAGGGGAGTGCCACTTGATATGATTCTTTCGGAAACAGACGCCCCTTATGCGTCCCCAGTGCCGTACAGGGGAGCAAGAAATGAACCAGTGTATGTCATTGAGATTGCTCACAAAATAGCTGAATTAAAAGAGATAGACACAGAAGAGGTAAAAAGAACGCTATTACAAAATGGAATGCGAGTATTCGGCATTAAAGCTTGATATTGCGCCATATCGGTACACATGGTACAGTTGCCCCGCACTATGGAAGAAACAATTGAAGACACAAAGACCGAGGATACGATTGCCCCTCAAGACTTGCCTGCACAGGTAGAAGAGGGTATTCGTGTTTATGAGGTCGGCTACCACATCCTCTCAACCGTAAAGGAAGAGGATGTTGATAATGTTGTTTTAAAAATCAGAAAAGAAATTGAAAAAATTGGCGGCTCCTTGATTGCAGAAGGCGCTCCGCAAGAAATGAAGCTTTCGTATACAATGTCGGTAAACAAGGGAGGAAAAAATGTACACTATGGGCGAGCGTACTTCGGATGGATTAAATTTGAATGTGATGCAAGTAATGTATTTGCACTTGATGAAATTCTTCGCGCAGACGAAAACGTGCTTCGCTATATAATCTTTAAAACGATTCGCGAAGATACACGGGCGGTTGCCCGTCCGAGAGTTCTTCGCGATGTAAAGCGAACCGACATCATAACGAGTACACCAAAGAAAGGTGCTCAAGAAAAAGATGTGGGCAAGGAAGCGTCTGAAAAAGATCTAGACAAAGCACTTGAAGATATTACGAGTGAGTAGTGATATACTTTTAATATGTATTTGAACAAGGTAATGCTTTATGGCAATTTGACTCGCGATCCTGAGCTCAAGTCACTGCCAAGCGGAATTCAAGTAACAAATTTTAGTATTGCAACTAATCGCGTATACAAGGATAGGGATGGGAACAAACAAGAGCAGGCGGAGTTCCACAACATTGTCGTATTCGGTAGACAAGCGGAGACCGTTTCTCAGTATTTAAAGAAAGGCTCGGCGGCGTATGTTGAGGGAAGATTACAAACGAGGAGTTGGGAGCAAGATGGACAGAAAAAATATAGAACAGAAATTATTGCAGAGAGAGTACAATTCGGGCCGCGAAGTACGGGCGGCGGCGCTCCGGTGCAGGCAGATGATAATGTGCAGAACACCAATTCCGACAGTGCCGACAGTGGAGGGATTGATTATCCTCAGGATGAAATTAATCCAGACGATATACCTTTTTAATTTTTTAAAAACACAAACACTATGCAAAAAAATTATTTAAATCAGAATGAAATAAAATGTGTCGATTACAAAGACATTGAAGTATTGAAGCAGTTTTTGAATCCGCACGGGCGTATACTTTCGAGGCGTCGCACCAATCTTTCTGCAAAACAGCAAAGAGATGTGGAACAGGCAATAAAGCGCGCACGTTTTATGGGGCTTGTTCCTTACGTTGCCAAATAAACAACAGGACGAACGACTTGTGTTTTAGCTGTACGTCCAGAAGTAAAACCTAAAAGGGCTAAAAGAGGGGAGGCAAAACACCGTAAAAATTGACATTTACGGTGTTTTTGTGTTATTATAGCGCCTGGGAATAGTGAAGAAACAGGGGATCACAATGTACAATGAGAAAGAATACCAGGAACCAGTTCCTGGCAAATGGGATGATCCTGCCGAGTCGTCGGTCACACTCAGTGTGCGGATTGCGCTGGTGCTAACAGGAGTCGTCCTGCTTGGTGCCATCGCTTATCTTGCAGGGTCCGAATGGAACGAGCCGGGACTCATCAGGAGGGGAGCAATTGCGTGCGTGGCAGTTGCCGTATTTATTGTAAACGATGTGTTCATGGGACCAAGGTGGATATTTTTCATTTCAGGGGCAGGTATTGTCCTCCTTGGATTGAGTTTCATCATCTGGTGATTCTCATGTGCCCGCGACGCAAAAGCGTCGCGGGCACATCATGTTTAAACTCGCTCCACGTATTCCCCGGTATCAGTATTTACTCGAACGACATCACCATCTTTTATGAACATCGGCACCGTCACAGTGAGTCCGGTTTCAAGTACCACCGGCTTCACCCCACCTTGTGCGGTATTTCCTTTTACATTTGGCGGGGCTTCAACAACTTTCAGATCAACTTTTATCGGAATGCGAATTCCCAAAATATTTTCCTCAAATGAAAGTACTTCCACTAAGTCATTTTCGCGCAGATATGGAAGCTGGTCGTCCATTAAGGATTCTGAAACGGATTTTCTATAAGATGGATTTTTGGGGTCGGAAAGCCAACTCTCACCCCTGTTGGTAAATAGGTATTTCATTTCAATCGTTTCAAGTTCTGCTTCCTCAATTTTATCTGATTGTGTAAATGTTTTTTCAACAGTGGAGCCGGTTCGCAGATTTTTCATTTTTGCGGTGTTGTGTGGTTTTTGTCGCTGTTTTTTTACGATGCCACTTGTGGCGATGACCTCATAAGGGTCACCGTCAAATATAATTACCCTTTTAGGCGTTATTTCTGCGTATGAGAGCATGGTTCTATTGCATGTCTTTTTTAATCTCTTTAAGAATGGCGTCTGCTATCTTTTTATTTTCTTTTAAGAAAGTACGTGCGGCATCATACCCTCTTCCGAGCGAAATGTCATCAAATTTATAGGATGCTCCGGACTTTTGCACTACGCCCATTTTTTCACCAAGTGCAAGTATTTCTCCTTCGCGAGATATTCCTTCATTATAAAGAAGATCAAATTCCGTTGTTCTAAAAGGAGCTGCAACCTTGTTCTTTACTATCTTTACTCGGTGTCGGCCCCCCATTACTTCGGTACCTTTTTTAATTTGAGCTATGCGTCGTATGTCAATTCGCACGCTCGTGTAAAATTTAAGGGCTTTCCCCCCAGGTGTTGTTTCCGGATTTCCAAACATAATCCCAATTTGCATCCGGATTTGATTTATGAATATGACGACAGTTTTGCTTCGCGCTGTGATGGCAGTGAGTTTTCGCAGAGCTTGCGACATAAGGCGGGCTTGCTTTCCAACATGGTGCGCACCCATATCACCCTCAATTTCATCTTTTGGAGTAAGTGCCGCCACGGAGTCAATTACGATGACATCAATATTGTTTGAGCGCACCAGTGATTCAACAATTTCCAATGCTTGCTCACCTGTATCTGGCTGTGAGATAAGGAGGTCCCCTATTTTTACGCCAATCTTTTTCGAGTACTCTGGATCCATTGCATGCTCCGCATCTATGAATGCACACACTCCGCCTCTCTTTTGTGCTTCCGCAACAACGTGTAGTGAAAGTGTAGTTTTACCGGAAGATTCCGGCCCGAATATTTCAATAATTCTTCCTCGCGGCAGTCCGCCTATTCCTAGGGCCCAGTCAACACCGATTGAGCCGGTAGGTATAGAATCCACGTCCACTTTTGGCCTATCACCAAGCATCATTATAGACTCGTCTCCGAACTTCGTTTTAATTTCAGCTATAGCTCGCTCTACGTCTGCGGAGTGATGTTTTGTGTTAACTATAGGCTCCTTTCCGTCGGTTTTTTTAATAGATTTTTTAACAGTCTTCTTTTTTGTTTCAGACATATGCGCTTTATCCAATAGCTTGTAATGTACTCATGCTTGTTGTTTTTCACTCCGGTGAGTAAACTATTTGCACTATTTCGCTGGTTTCTCTTCCTGTCTTATCTACTGCCTCAAGTATGACTCGATTATACCCCTCGGTCAGTAGGATGCTCTCTTCAAACATACCATCCTCTGTAACTGGTATTGCGCGCCCGTTCATCCATATGTCCTTTATATTCTCGGCCTTTCCCGTAATTGTTACAAATTTTTCACTAACAACTATACCTTCATCCGGGGTATTTACGATAATTTTTGGCCCAAACAAAATATTTCGAGCTTCAAAGTAGGAGTAGAAGAGAATGAGTAAAAAAAAGGCACTTATTATGACGGCGACTATGCGGTTATTTCTATATGGGATCATACTACTCTTTCCTCGTTTTCGTTGTCTTGATGATCTTCGTTGCTATCGTCATCTGGTTCTTCTTCATCGTCGGAATCCCTGTATTCCTCATCCATAGAGAGTACCTCTCGAGGCTTAGAGCCGTCTGCAGGTCCAATAACACCCCTTTCCTCAAGCATATCCATCAGCCGCGCCGCTCTTGCGTATCCAACCCGCAGTTTTCTCTGTAGATATGAAGTAGATCCTTTTCCTGCCTCAATTACAATCTGCCTGGCTTCTTCATATAGATCATCGTCGTCATCATCTCCATTAATACTCGATGAGAACACAGAATCAGTACCAGACGTGTCAGTGAAATCTATCTCATCGGGTAGTGATTCTTCATAATTTCTCGCTATATGCCTAACAACATTTTTTACTTCGTCCTCGGATACAAAAGGCGCTTGTATGCGCTTCGGTTTAGACATTTCACCTGACAAAAATAGCATATCACCGGCACCCAGAAGCTTCTCTGCTCCTCCCATGTCCAAAATGGTTCGTGAGTCAATTTGAGATGAAACTTGAAGGGCGATTCGAGCGGGTATATTTGCTTTTATCAATCCGGTTATGATCTTAACAGATGGTCTCTGCGTAGAAAGTACAAGGTGGATTCCTACTGCCCTGCTCATCTGGGCAAGACGGACAATTCCTGCTTCGAGCTCTCTGGGGTAGCTTGACATAATATCGGCAAGTTCATCTATCATAACGACAATGTATGGCATGGGTGACGGCAACACCTCGCCTTCTTCGCCAGTCGATTTTTCCAAAGCGGGAGCAAGAATGTTCTCATGGTAAGAGGCAACATCACGTACTGATTCGGCTTCCAGAATGTCGTATCGTCTTTCCATTTCTTTTGCCAGCCATTTTAATGCGAGAATTGCTTTCTTTGCGTCAGTTATTACAGGTGTCAAAAGATGGGGTATGGAGTTGTATAAAGTCAGCTCAACCCTTTTTGGATCAACCATTATAAAACGCAACTGGTTTGGTCCAAGTCTGTATAAAAGTGACAAGATAAGATTGTGTATCGTGACAGATTTGCCAGCGCCGGTAGCGCCTGCGATCAATAAGTGAGGCATGCGAGCGAGATTTCCGTAGTGTGGTGTTCCACTTATACTTGTTCCAAGCGCCATCAAGAGAGACTTTTCTGATTGTGTGAACTCATCACTTGATAAAATAGGAGCAAGTCCGAGCGTAGTTCTAGCTGTGTTTGGAACCTCTATGCCAACGAGTGATTTTCCGGGTATTGGGGCCTCGATTCTTACTGGGGACGCGGCCAGAGCTAGTTCAAGATTACTGTGAAGTGCGACTATCCTTGCAAGTCTTACGCCCTCAGCCGGCTTCATTGAATAACGCGTTACAGTAGGCCCAACTGACACCTCATCCATCTCAACCTCTATACCGAAGTTTTGGAGAGTTCTCTTGATTATGTTCATGTTTGCCTTTATGTCACCACTTGATGGCTTACCTTTATTTTTCCCAAGAAGTGATATCGGTGGCGGCTCGTAGTCGCCAGAGAAAGTAGAGATAATGTTCATCTCTTCCTCTTCTTGTTTTTTCGCGATATTCCAAAACCCAGTCTTTTTAGGCTCTTCCTCTTCTACCCCATCTTCCTCTTCATAGTCCTCGTCCTCTTCGTCCCCATCTATTTCTTCATCTTCATATTCCTCTTCGTAATCGTCATCAATTTCACTTTCTTCGTTTTTCTCTCTACCCAGGTACTCTTTTATGGACGCAAACAAAAGTCCAGGGTGCACATCAAAAGCTATAAGTAGAGAAATAATTGTGAATGCAATTAAAAATAAAACGCTAGCGACAATGTCAATTCCAGCTATAAGTGGCTTCGATACGGTTGAGCCGATAAGGCCTCCACGACCGGGAAAGATGATGCTTACAAGACCGAGGGTGGATAGTAGAAAGATTCCTGAGCTAATTATTTTTAAAATTCCGATTTCTCCTTGAAGAGAACGAAATAAAATAATTGCAAAAAGAAGTACTGATAAAGGTAATAAAATATATCCAACACCCAGAAGCGTTGACAAAAGATTAAATAATGTGCCTCCCAGAATTCCTCCAACTCCAAATGCGGCAAGTGTCAAAAAAGTAGCGAGTGCCATTAACAAAACTGCCCATACCCCGCGAAGTGTATCTGCTTCAATGAAATCGTCTATAGTCCGTTTTGCCTTTTTTCGCTTTTTCGCCATGCTAATACTAAAGAAAATAATGATTCCCCACAAAATGATAGCACATCACCCTTAGTTTATCTGATAATAACAGCCTGACTTAATTTATTATCCTGTAATTTCTACGGACTCACAAAAATCTAATTTTCCACCGTACAAAATAATTTAATCCACCCGCATAAAGAGTAATTGCAATGATATAAGTTCAATTCATTGTAAATAGATCCAATCGGACGGAAGTGTGTTATAAAGGACAGTATAGATAAGTATCGGACATAGACATTGCATATATGTAAAGGACATAATATAAAGGACATATTGTACACCCATATGAATGCCAAAAAGGACATAGAACCAAAAAGGACATTTGATGAATACATTGAATTAGGTAGTTCTAGAGCCAATATTTTCGGACACAATTTCTCGGCCCTACAGGCATTTAAAAGGACAGAAAGAATAGTTGCTGCTCTGTATCTCCTTACAAATAATGTCCCTTACGATGAGCCGATAAGACAAACCATACGCTCTAAAGGTCATAAACTTATCCACCTTACCATTGAGCTAAAGTCGGGTTTTGGATCTGGAAACAGAACAACAGTATTTTCTGTTGCGTCAATGATTCGGGAGTTACTGTCCCTATCCAGGATGTTCTACGCCGGGGGATACATATCTCGTGGAAACGCTGAGATAATAACGAAAGCGCTCGATGACTTAGCATTGTTTGTATTAACAGCAGGAAACTCTTCAGTTTCTGAGGAAACCTCCCTTTCATCTTCTGATTTTACTCCTATTCGCTCAGAGAAAATAGATGTTGTAGCCGAAGCGTCTACAAAAAAGAATGCGTCAGTATATGGTTTTTCCGGATCCGACAATACTTACATAGCCAAAAAAGCCGCACGAAAAAGCACTTCTCGTACAATGCCAAAAGAAGACAGAAGAAGGTTGATTCTCGACACCATCAGAGGTGGGGGAAAACTTGGGATTAGGGATATATCCATTCAAATCGTTGGTTATAGCGGGAAAACAGTTCAAAGGGAGCTCACTGACCTAGTAAATGAGGGATTAGTTAAGAAAGAAGGAGAGAAGCGCTGGAGCACTTACTCTCTTGCGTAAGCAGCAAAATACCGAGGACATTTCTTGGTTTTTTACTTTAGAGGGAATTGTTGCCATAACCTAAGTTGAACACCAAACGATCCAAGATTTGACATATCATGAATATGTCTTGTTATATCGGAATATGTTGAATTTAT
>Ga0210057_1002465_pt1 | contig 26386 bp, 28 predicted proteins | sample CryGeyCG2114_010_2_FD_183968 | JGI IMG/M metagenome (GOLD analysis project Ga0210057, IMG submission 183968) | Groundwater microbial communities from aquifer - Crystal Geyser CG10_big_fil_rev_8/21/14_0.10 (SPAdes) (version 2) | ecosystem: Environmental > Aquatic > Deep subsurface > Groundwater ...
TGCAAAGCCCTGTTTATATACGCAAAAAAGCCGCCGATTATCTAAAGAGTAGTCCGAGCCGACTTTTTTGGCGAAGAATGATAATTCTTCGCCATTATGTTTCGCGCGCGCGATTTTGGCCGCTGAAGCGGCCACTTCTATAAATTTCCTCATTAGTCCGAGCCACTCACTTCCGTTTTTGGAGATACTCGCCATTTTCTCCTTTAATTTGATTTTTAATTCCACTAATTCGTTTTTCTTTTGTTGATAGACTTGGGGGTCAACAATCTGATCGAGATAGCCTTCAAGTAATCGATCAAGTTTTTTGTCGATTTCTTGGACTTCGGAAGAAAATTTTGTAACTTGGTTTTCACTATTTGCTTTTTCTTCCGTTCCCTCTTTATCAAGTCTTTCTAACCAAAGTTTAGCCCACGAGTTCGGTAAGCTGGATTTAGCAACAATTGCCCGCAATTGTTGCTCTAAAAGTTCTTCCCTCAAATAATTTTGCGAGCAATCGGTTTTCTTTTTGGTGCAGCGGTAATAAATATAATCAACATTTCCGCGGGTGGTTGGATAACATTTATGTTTGACTTCGGCGGTGATGGCGCAACCACATTCAGCACATCTAGCCAATCCCAGAAAAGTAAAATTGTTTCTTCTGGGCTTTGGGTGTTCTCTGGCCTCAAGGATTTTCTGTACTTTTCAAAAAATCTCTATCGGGAGAAACAGTTTATGAGTTCCTTGGTAGGTTTCACCGCCGAAGTTGATAATGCCAATGTAAAACTTGTTGCTTAAAATTCGTTTGACCGTATCAAGATGAAGCATTTTACCGCTATATCTTGTTATGCCAAATTTTTGGAAGAATCGGGCAAGATCGGCAAAAGAGCTTTCGCCTTCGGCGAAAAGCTCAAATGCTTTTTTGACAATTTTTGATTTTATCGGATCAATTTCGATTGTCCGTAATCTTGGCTCATTCAAATATCCGTATGGTGCTTTGTTGGGTAAAATTCCCTTCCGAAGTTTTTGACGGTTTCCCCGTTTTACGTTTTCAGAAAGATTATCCACATAATATTTTGATTGACCAAAGGCGATTGAAAGCATAAATTTCCCCTGTGGAGTATTGTCAAACCAGAAAGTTGGGAACTTTAAATCAAGAAGTTTTCCGGTATCGAGAAGATAGACGATTTTTCCTCCATCTACAGAATTTCTGGCTAAACGATCCGGGTGCCAACTCAAAATTGCGTTTGCTTCTCCTTTTTCGATTTTTTGGATGACTTCTTCAAAAATTGGTCTCCCTAAGCTTTTAGCAGTTCGGGATTCAGTTAAGAAGTAAACAACATGCAATTTTTCTTTGGTGGCAAATTCTTTCAGTTCCGCGAGTTGCGACTCGATGGATAAAACTTGTTTCTCCTTCTCGTCTGTTGATTTTCGGCAGTAAGCAATGTATTTGATCATGGTTTTATTTTCCTTCTTAAATTTTTGCGTTTTTCTTTTCCCTCTTTTATTTGCGGCGGCTTTTTGCGTATATAAACAGGGTTTTGCAGCGCTCGCCGCGGGGGCGGGCGCGGCGAGCGCCATTTCTGACTCGCCGAATTCTCCATTTCTGTGGGCACTTTACGAAAAGATACGGACTGATTTTCAAAGATAGCGCTGCGAATGCTCCCACCCACTCGCAGCGCTATCTTCACGCTCGGCCTTCGGCCTCGTAAAAAGTCGGCTCGGACATTCATTTCTTTTAAGAAATGATTACAAAGAAAAACGCAAAAATTTCAAAGAACAAAAAATTAATGCCCTCACTGGTGTGCTCAAATCCGTTTGGACTTGTCCAATGAGGGCATTAAAAATCCAAACGGTACTTGAGCACAATTAAAATATACCAGAAATCGAAAGAAAAAAACAAGTAGGTCTTAGTACTTGATTTTTTAAAATATGATATACTTTTATTTGGAGGTAAAAATGGAAAATCAAATTAATGTAGGTGACCAAAACGCCCAGCAAGTCGGGCAAAATCCTGTTAGTCAACCGGCTGAAATTCAAGCGAAGCCAAAGGTCAATTTTTGGATGATTTCAACATTAGTGTTTGCACTTTTATTTTTGGTAACAGCAGCTATATTTGCTGTAAATTACAGCAAAGTAAAAAACAGTCAATCTTATTTGCCAAGTACAATCCCAGAAATTAGCCAAACTCCGACAACAATTAACCAACAACCAACCGATATTCCTATCACGACTCCAGCAAGCAATTTAAAACTTGAAGATTTCACCAATAAAGAGCTGTTAGGAGAAAATGACAATTATTCTGTATATCTGATTAATCCAAAAGTGGGAGATACACCAGAGAAAACAGGAGAGCTTATTTTTTATGATAAGAAAAACAAAACAGTGATTAAAATGACGGGTACGTTTTCGATTTTTGGCGCGACAATTGTGATTGACGACAAAAAAGGAGAATATGTCTTATTGTCCACGGGAACTAGTATGTCCAGAGGAATTATTCCTCTTTCTCTTGCAAAGAAAGCTTTGGCTGGAAAGGAATTTTGCGCAACTTCTGATTTTCTGTTCTACCGGGACTACGTCATCTACGGTAACTGTGATACTTTCCAGAACCGTCCTTGGGAAGCAGGCCAAGCTGCTAGTCTTATTGCTCTAAATCTAAAAACCGACCAAGAGAAAACAATAGTGAAGTCCGATCTTACTCACCAGTATGGCTCAACAAAAATTACTGGCGATACTTTATATTATCTTGAGACTTTTGTAACAAAAGAAGAAGATTGGCAAAATCCTGATAATCAAAAAACCGTAACCAAAACTTATAATCTTTTATCCTTGTAAGTTTTAAAATTCTTTTTGCTTTGCAAAAAGTAAAAATCGCGCGCGCGAAACATAAGCGAGGCCGAAGGCCGAGCCCTTCGACTGCGCTCAGGGTAAACTAAAAAGATAGCGCTGCGAGTGGGTGGGGGCACTCGCAGCGCTATCTTTGAAAATCAGTCCGTATCTTTTCGTAAAGTGCTCACTACTTACCACCACTTGATGCCTTCCAGAGAAAGCTCCTTGGCCGCCAGGGCATGAAGATGGGCCTGACAGCCACTGGTGCTTTTGGCCAAAGCTAGTTTTTCTTGAGCCAAAAGGTAAAGCGCTGCTTGGCCAACATTGTCGTTCATTGGGGGTAGGGAATGAAAATTTCCCTCCATTTCGCCAAAAAATCTTGCCGCCATCATGATCTCCCGATCCAAACTTCGCTGGGAATAATTTTGATTTGCCAGCAAAGCGCAACTTGACTGCAGCCCGTCGGCCACGGCCATGACCTTGCTTTGCAAATCAGGCAAGCGCGACTGACTGATTTTTTTCAGCTTAACCAAAGAGGCCAGCCATTGATGCAAGCGATAAGAATAGAGAATCGCCTGCTCATATTGCCGATAGCGTGTCAGCCGACTGATACTGTCTAAATAAAAGAGTCCTTCCATGCGGGAGCTAACCGCCAGGTTTTCAATCTGCAAGGCTTGTTTTAGAATCGCAATTCGAGCCGGAATACTTTGCTGGCAAATTTTTTGTTCTTGACCGGGCCAAGGATCTGAAAACGGCAAATCAGGACTGAATTCAAACCAGTAATCAGTTTGCTCGCCGGGCTGGGCAAAACCGGCCAAACTGTGCCAGCGTTCTCCAACGTCAGCAATTTCGCCAACATCAAGGTGCCAAATTCCTTCACCAGCGCCGTTGATTTTAATTTGATACCGACCAGCGACTGCTTCGGGAACAAAAACAGTTTGGCTATCCTGAAAGCCGGTCGGTTGGCCATTAGGATCCAAAACTGCCACGGTTGCCGGCGAGGCCAGATTAAAGATCAGTGTGGGAGAATCATTGATATTTTCAGAAACGGTGGAAACGGACGTTGGCGCCAAGCCAAGAACCTCCATAATTTTGGCTTGGCTGGCAGCAGAGGTTAATATCTCACTGTGGTTAGCGCCTTCAATGAGAGTAACTTGATTGCCAAACTCGGCGCTTTGGCTGAGCACGGTTTCGTCACCGTCATCAAGCTCCTCCTTTCCAGTTGGTTTGCCGTCTGTCCAAAGCCCTGCCAGTCTTTCGATCCAACTGGGGGAGGTAACGTGGATCCAGCGCAGGGTGCTGTCGGGAATCCGGCCGGCAAAAGTGTGCAGTGATAAAAAAAGCCTCTCATCGGCCGCCTCGTTTAACTTCTTCAGCCAAATATTTTGCTGATCCATCCAAGAGACCGGAATGCACTCGCCGCACTCCTTAAGATACGGGAAAATAGGCAGAAGGTCTTTAAGACCGGGCGCAAAGGCCCTCACTGCTTGGACAGCGGTAAAATAATGCTGCCGATTCAGTTGCAACAGCAAACTAATCGCTAGCCTTTGCCAAAATGGAAAACTGCTGGTTAAAACACCCCCTTCCCAGATAGGGTAAACTTTGACGCTGCCACGGTGCGGTGAGCCAAGGGTGATCAGCTGGTCAACTTGATGATCAGGATATTGTTGCAAATAGGTTCTGGCGGCCAAACCACCCAGGCTGTGACCGATGAGGTCAATTTTATCCTCCGCTTTAGGGTAGACCCATTTTTGAAGAAATTCCTCCAACTGGTCAGCGATTTGATTTACCGGCTGGCGCCAGTCGTAATTAAAAATAAAAAGATCGTCATTTTTTTGATAACCGGCGTTTTCCAGCGTTTCGATCAAACCGTCATAGTCACGAACCCCCGGGGTCATGCGCCAGTTCTCCTGCGGTTGGTCTTCCCCCAAAATCATGGCCTGGTAATTCCAACTGGCTCCCAAACCAGGGAGAAGCACAATGGGCTGAAGCGGCGGGGTAGGGGTTGGGGTGGGTGTCGGTGTGGCCACGTCATCAAAATTACCTTCAATGTAGCCGATTTGCCAATGATCGCTGGCTAAACCGTCATACCAAATTCTGAAAATGTCACCCTCTTTAATCACAAAAGGGGAGGCAACGTATCTGCTATCAAAAGAGCTGGCTGGACCAGTGCCGAAAACCGGATTTTTGCTGGCTGGTTTTTCCCAATGAATGCCATCGGTGGAAATGGCGTAAACAATGCTTACCGGTAAATTGAGGCTTGTTGCTGCATAAAACATGTGATAAACGCCGTCTTCATAAATGACGTTGGGATAACTGACCATGTTTCGTTCCCACCACTCGATCGGCTCAATGACGGGATTACCGGCATATTTCGTCCAATTGATGCCGTCCGGAGAGGTCGCGTAGCCAATCCGCCACTTTTCCTCAAGTGTTCCCATCTGCTTCTCATTCCCGCCCGCATACCACATCTTGTATTCATCTCCCATCTTCAGCACCGTCAGCCCCCTAGCAATACCACCACTGTCCCATTCTCCCGGGGTTCCCCTTAGTACCCAGTCATTTTCTTCCCAATTAATGCCATCGGCAGACGTGGCATATTTTGTGCGATATCTATCTGGCCCACTCGACGGAAACATACCTTGTAAAGAGGAATACCACATCTTATATTGATTATCGTCCCACATAACATAGGGATCCGTTGTTTCTTCACCCCAAGCAATATCTTCAAGAAGATCAATTACTGGCCCTTCACCTCTTTGCCAGTTTTGTTTTCCATCAGGAGAAAAAGCGTAGCCAATACGCCATCCAATTCCACCGTTCGCGCCATACCACATTTTGTAAACATCTTGCTCTCTGATTAATGAACTGCATTGAACGTGATATTTTTCCCAGCCATCACCAAAGACAGGAAAAACTGGATTTTGATCATATCTAGTCCATGCAGCAAAAATATTATGAGGGAATAAAAGACAGAAGAAAATGAAAGTTACCAGTAGAAATATTTCTGCCTGCTTTTTAAATATCATCTTTATAGGAATAATACGAGAAAAAAAGCTTCTTTGTCAATAATGTTAAAATTAAGTTCATGAAAGATTATTTTTATAGAATTGGTATTAACACCAGTGTTCAATTTGTAAGCAAGCTGTGCACTGCTGTTTTGGGATTCTTGGGGGTAGGATTATTAACTAGATATCTTGGGCAAATTGGCTTTGGTAATTTTACTTTAATTTTCGTTTACCTCTCTTTTTTTGGAATTATTGCAGATTCTGGATTGCAGTTAACCATGAGCAGAGACATTGCCAAAGGGAAGCATTTGCCAGAGAAGATTTATGGCACTTTTTTCTGGTTAAAAATAATTTTAATTTTCATTTCGATTGTTTTGGCATTTATTTCTCTCGCGTTTCTTCCTTACTCCCCCCTTGTTAAAAGGGGAATTTTTGTTGCGTCTGTCGGAGTTGGCTTGGGATTTTTTAATAGTTTTGGCACCACAATTTTACAGGCCAACCTTAGACTAGATTTGGTCGCATTAATAGACCTCTTGGCAAAAGCTGTAACTGTAGCTTTTGTTTTTATCTTTGTTTTGATGCAAAAAAATTTTTATTATATCTTAAATACAATTTTGATAGGCAATTTTGCAGCTCTAATTCTAACCATTTTTTTATTGAATAAGATAAAGAAAATTAAACTTAGTTTTGATCTAAATTTAGCCAAAAAAATTAGTGTTAAAGCTTTACCAGTAGCTGCCATTTCGGCGTTAGCTTTATTGTATTTCAAAATCGATACATTAATTTTGTCGATAATAAGGGGTATAAAAGAGGTGGGAATTTATGGGCTGGCTTATAAAGTGGTTGAAAATTTGTTACTTGTTTGGGGATTTTACATGGCCACTATTTATCCATTGTTAGCAAAACTTGCCAATAACAAAAAAATAAAAGAAACTGTGGGACTATGGAAAATTTCTTTAACCATTTCAATAATTCTTTCATTGCTGGTTTCTATTTTAGCTTTTGTATTTGCCCCGTTGCTTATTAAAATCTTAGGTGGCCAAGATTTTGCCAGCAGCGTCATGCCTTTAAGAATATTACTTTGCTCCCTGCCTTTATTTTTTGTAAATAATCTCTTTTATCACTCTTTCTTATTAGAAGAGAAAACAAAATTAATTTTAAAAGCAATAGGTACATCCCTAATTTTTAATATAATTATTAATTTAATTTTTATCCCAAAATATGGTTATATAGCAGCATCCGTTTCAACAGTAATAACAGAAGTTTACCTCTCAATTATTTACTTTATTAATAGGTACAAAATTAAATCATTGACAGGATAAATGAAGCTACCAAAAATTGGAGAACGAGTTGAAGTGGCCTCTAAATACGTTATAAAAGCAGGCAAACTGTTAGATATTGGCTGTGGGAGTGGCGAAATTATTTTTTTTGTAAAAGACAGAGTTTCTAAAATATATGGCGTTGATAACTCAAGAAAAAAATTGGAATTAGCTAAACGAAATGGCTTGATAACCAAAGCTTTCGATTTGAATGATGGGAAATTACCATATAAAGATTTCCTTTTTGAGGTAGTTACCTGTTTAGATGTATTAGAACATATTAAAAACCCTGTCAAGTTATCAAGAGAGGTTTACAGAGTTCTTAAAAAAAATGGCGCTTTTATTTTATCTACACCTAATATAAGGTTCTCTGGCCATTTATTTAGTTTAATCTTTAAAGGAAGATTTCCAAAAACAAGTGATAACAAAGAGGCCTATGATGGTGGACACATTCACTATTTTGCGTTTTCAGATTTAAGATCGATTTTAAAAAAAGCAGGATTTAAAATTACTCACGAAAGAGGCATTATAAATAAAGCAAAGAGGGGGTTTTGGGGACAATTTTTTAAGATAATTTTGGGGGGAAAATTTATGAGAGAGTTCAGAAGCCAAGGAATACTTATCGTTGCTAAAAAAGTAAAATGAATGTCTTGCTAATAAGAACAGGGGAGGAGTTCGGGGGAGCGGAGATTTACAATCTCAACCTGATTCGCGGTTTTCGACGGTATTTCCCTGAAACTAAATTATTTTTTTTTGCTACTTGGCCGGAATTTAGTCGGCGCATCAATAATCTTGGCGGCCGGGTTTTTTTACTACCGATTTTTAAAAAAGAGGTCGGCACCAAAAAAGATTTGGTCGGGCTACTCTTTCATCTGCCAAAATATCTGACGGTGTTGCTTAAAACCATCACGAGGATTAACGAAAAAGAACCTCTGAACGCCATCTGCCTGCAGGGGACGACAGAAAAAATCATTTTGACTCCCCTGCTTAGGGCAAAGGGCTATCGGGTTTTTTGGCTGGAGCATGGCCCCCTTTTTAAACCCCAAAAAACTTGGTTAGTAAAATTTTTTTACCGGCTTTGGAGCCACTTAACTGTCAAAATTATTACCGTTTCTCAAGACAGCTATCAAGACCTTTTGACCAACGGCTTGACAAAGAAACGCGTGGTGACTGTTCCGGTTGGGGTTGATCTGCATCAGTTTCAGCCTTTGTCCAAATTGCAAAGGCAAACGTTGCGCCAAAAATGGCATCTCAAGCATGGGGAAAAAGTCATCGGGTTTGTGGGAGCAATCTCCGCCGCCAAGGGAGTAGAGGCATTTTTTAAAATTAGCCAGCAACTCATCAACCAAGGTAAAAAAGTAAAGTTTGTCCTGATCGGCAGCGGGCCAAAACTGACCTGGCTCAAGCAAAAAATTCATCAAAAAAAACTAGGCAATTATTTTCTTTTACCCGGTTTCCGCCGTGATATCCGGCCCTACGCCAAAATTTTTGATCTGGTAGTTTTCCCCACACAGCATCACGAAGGCTTATCCGCTGCTTTGCTCGAAGCCGCGGCGATGGCCAAACCAATTTTGGCCACGGATATTGGCGGTAACCGAGAAATCGTCATTGATCAGCAAACCGGCTTCTTGTTTAAGAAAGCCAGTTTGAAAAAGTGGGTGGAAAAAATTGATTGGCTTTTGGCTCATCCCCAAGTCAGGCGAGCGATGGGACGACAAGCCCGACTGCTGGCCAGCCAAAAGTTTAGCCAAGCTCAATGGATCAAAAATCTCTATGAAGTCTGGCAAGGCTAAACCAAAATCAAGGTTGCTTTCCGTCGTGATCCCGACTTTTAATCGCGATCAGCCATTGCGGAACACCTTGCAGAGCTTGCTGGTGCAGGATTACCCACGCTTTGAAATTATCGTCGTTGACCAATCGACCAAAAAATTCCCTCCCAAAGAAGCATTTTTAAAAAAGAAGCACTTTAAAGTTTGGCATCATTCCCCGCCTAACGCGGCGGCGGCCCGTAATCTGGGCATCAGCCAAGCTAAGGGGGCGATCATTCTTTTTTTGGATGACGACGTGATTTGCCAAAAAAACCTGCTGAAAAATCACGTTAAAAATTATCGCGACGCCCGCATCGGTGCGGTGGCCGGCCGGGTGATTGATCGGTCAAGCAAAAGGTTTCGGGATTCCCATCGAGTGGGCCAAATTACCTGGTACGGCCAGTTTACCGATGGCTTTGCCGGTTCCCAAAAGCAAATGGTGCTGACAGGGATGACTTGCAACGCTTCCTGGCGACGGGAAGTCTTAAAAAAGCTCCAGGGCTTTGACGAGAATTTCACCGGTCCGATCCGAGAAGATTCCGATCTTTGTTTACGCACAATCAATGAGGGCCACCAAATTATTTTTGAACCGCAGGCAGTGGTGGTTCACCAGCGCGCCAAGACCGGCGGTTTTCGCAAAACCGAAGGCCGGTTGCAATGGTACCGCGGCTTTTTTAAAAACGAAACCTATTTTTTTCTCAAACATCGACCCAAAATACTGCTGCCCCTGGTTTTGCTCACTCGAGCCAATCTAATTTTACGGGGCATGTTTGGCTTCGGCCACGAAGTGAGCTGGCGATCGCTGGCCACTCCCTGGCAGGGAATTGGCGAGGGGATCAAAGCTTACGGGAGGTGGCGCAATGACCATCGGGGTTGATGCCGGCTGTTTGGTGGCCAAGAAAGGCGGGGTTTACCAAACCACGTACAATCTACTGACCACCCTGTCCCAAATTGATCACCAAAACCACTACGAGCTTTATACTTGGCAGCTCGTTAAACACCCTTTCGGTAAAAGAATGAAAAACCTGGTGGCGCGACCGCGGCCAGGATGGTGGTTTTGGGGTTTACCTAAACAGCTTGCTTGCCGGCGTCCAGCCGTATTTTTGGGTCCGGCCCAGGCTTTGCCGGCTTGGTCTTCCGGCCCAACAGTCGTGATTGTCCATGACTTAGGCTTTGAACATTGGCCCAAATTTTATCCCCAGCGTCGGCGACTGCGACGACTTACCAAGCTGGCGGTGGCCAAAGCCAGCCGCATCGTGGCGGTTTCGCAAGCGACCAAACGTGACCTGGTACAGCTTTACCAGGTACCGACGGCCAAAATTAAAGTAGCTTGGGAGGGCTGTGACCAAAAAATTTTTTGCCCTAGCCCAAAACCCAAAAAGAAAGCCTTTCTTTTTGTCGGGGCGCCCAAACCCAGTAAAAACATTGCCGGCTTGTTGGCGGGCTTCGCTTGCTTTTGCCAAACCAGAACTGATTATGAATTGTGGCTGGCCGGAGGCAATTTTGCGCCGCTGATCGGGGACCGCCAGAAAGTAAAAAATTTAGGCTTGGTAAACCAAAAAAAGTTAGTTAGTTTATATCAGCAAGCCACCGCCCTGGTCTCGCCGGCGTTTTATGAAGGTTTTGGTTTGCCTTTGGTGGAAGCCCTGGCTTGCGGTTGTCCGGTCGTGGCGGGGAATACCGGCTCGCAGCCGGAGGTAGTCGGCCGGGCCGGCCTTTTGGTTGACCCTAGTGACCCCAAAGCGATCGGCCAAGCGATGTGGCAAGTGATCACCCGGCAAAAACAGTTAGTCCAAGCCGGTTTAAAACGGGCAGCCCTTTTTTCCTGGCAAAAATTTGCTCGTCAAGTCATGGAAGCGATCAATGAAGTCAAAAATTAAAGTGTTGGCAATTGTTGTGAGCTATCGAGGCGGCGCAAAACTCCAGTGGTGCCTGGCGTCATTAAAAAAGGCGTCCCTCAAAGCCATCGTGATTGATAATAACCAGCATAACCGGGGCTTTGCCAAAGCCGCCAATTTGGGCATCAGGCGGGCCCTTCGCCAGCCAGCCAGCCGTATTTTGCTGGTCAATCAAGACGCCGTCGTCCCGCCCAATTTTTTAAAATTAATGGCGCAAAATCAGGCAGACATTGTGGCGCCGGTGATCAAGTTTAAGCGCCACGGCCGTTGGGTCAAAGATTTCGGCGGATTAGTCGATTTTAATTGGGGAACAACCAGCCATATGGAAAATAAACCAACGCAAGCGCCGGACTATGTTTCGGGCTGTGCCATGCTGATCAAAAGCCGGGTCTTCCCAAAAATCGGTTTATTCGACGAGCAGTTTTTTCTGTACTTCGAGGACGTGGATTTTTGCCTGCGGGCAAAGCGAGCCGGCCTGAAAGTGGCGGTCGAACCCCAGGTCACGGTGGTCCACCATCTTGAAGAAGGCCGACAAAAAGGTTGGTGGAAAAGATATCATCATTTCAGAAGTCACTGGCTTTTTGTCAACAAATATTTGCGGTGGTGGCAAAGACCGCTGGCTTGGGCTAAAATAATTTTATGTTAAGCGCCATTGTTTTGACCAAAAATGAGGCCGGCAACATCACTGCTTGCCTCAAAAGCCTCCGGTGGTGTGATGAGATCATTGTAATTGATGATTGCTCTCAAGACGAAACCGTGGTTTTGGCCCAAAAATTAGGCGCTAAGGTTTACCGGCGGACGCTGCAAAATGATTTTGCCGGACAGCGCAACTTCGGCTTAGCCAAGGCGAGTGGGGCATGGGTTTTGTTTGTCGACGCTGACGAACGGGTCACGCCGCCACTCCGTGATGAAATCATTCAAGCTATCAACCTACCCGTTGCTGGTTATTTTCTAAAGCGTGTTGACTATCTTTGGGGTCGGCCGCTCCAACACGGGGAAACGGCTCATGTCCGGCTGCTGCGCTTAGCCCGCAAAACTGCCGGTCAATGGCAACGCCAAGTGCACGAGATTTGGCAAATCAAAGGCGCCACCGAAGAATTAAAAAACCCGCTATTTCATTATCCTCACCAAGATTTGAGTGAATTTATTGATCATCTCAATTTTCATTCGTCTTTACACGCCCAAGCGTTGGCAAAAGAGCACAAAAAGTCATCAATCGTCAAAGTTGTGTTTTACCCTCCGGCAAAATTCTTGCAAAATTATTTCTGGCGACAAGGTTTTTTGGATGGGATGCCCGGCTTGATCAGCGCCCTGATGATGAGTTGGCATTCTTTTTTTAGCCACGCCAAACAATATGTCAAAAATCACTAGGTTTTGGCTGCTCGCTTTTTTGGTCGCCTTTCCTTTTGGCCGCCTGACACTCTTGCCGGATATTTGCGTGGTGGGCCTGCTTTTCAGCTGGTTACTTGGCTGGCGGTCTTGGCATCGGGGAGTCAAGCCTGAATTACTTAAGTCAATCTGGTTTTTTTTGTTAGCGTGTTTACCCAGCCTGATAGGACATTTTTCCTGGCCTGGCTTGTTTTACTGGCTGCGGCTGGCCGCTTATTGCCAGCTCTATTGGGTCGTGGCCGATTTAAAAGGTAATTATCGTCAATGCCTGCTTGCCGCCGGGATCGGGGCGGCGGCTTTTGGCTTGACCCAATATTGCCTTTGGCCTGATTTAAGACTGGCCACTATTTGGGGCTGGGACCCGCACTATTTCCGAGCCGTCGGCACTTTTTTTGACCCCAATTTTTTGGGAATTATTTTGGTCTTGACTCTGGTTTTGCTTTTTGAGCAGCCAAGCTGGTTTGGGTTTAGCTTCACTTATTTGGTCTTGGCGCTGACTTATTCACGCAGTGCTTTTTTGGCTTTCCTCACCGCCGCGGCCGTCAAAAAAAATCTCAAAGTATTTTTGGCGGCTGGTTTGCTTTTGGGTTTAACCGTGCTGGTTTTGCCTCAAGGCGCTGGTGGTGAAGGCGTCAAATTAACCAGAACCAGGACGCTCTGGGCTCGTTGGGAAAACTATCAACAAGCCTTCACCTTGATCAGCCAAAACTTCTTTTGGGGAACCGGCTTTCAAACCCGTCGTGTGGACAATAGTTTTTTATTTATCTGGGCCAACGCGGGCTTGTTTAGTTTTTTAGCCTTTCTATATTTATTGAAACAAATCGCTAGCCAAGCACAAAAAAAGTTCTTTTTAACGGCGAGTTTGGCCGCCATTTTCGTGGATTCTTTTTTTGTGAACGCCTTTTTTTATCCGCCGGTGCTGGCCTGGCTGATGATTAGCCTCGGGTCACGCTTAACCCTTGCTCGGTCTGGTTACCGGCCTCGTCCCGAACAATGACCAAAATTTTGTTTTCCCCCTCTTGCAGGGGTAGCGAGTAACGAAAAGTGTTTGCCGACCCCAAAATCACAAAATGTTCGTTAATCATCACGGTTCCCGGCTCACTGATTTTGCCGCTGATCTCCAGACGCTCTTGGTTGGTAAAAAATCCGCTGATTTGGGGAGGATTTTCAATGAGCAAATCGGGAGGGGTGTTGTCAAAAATAATCCGGTAGGTAGGAGAAGGTTGGCTTTCATTGCCGGCTTCATCCGCTACCAGAGCGTAAACTGCCGTCTCCCCTTCATCCAAAAGAAAATCGCTGACCCAAAAAGAGCCGTCAGTAGCAGCCACCACGGCGTCATATTCATCGTCATTCTTAAAAACGGTCACCGTCGCGCCCGGTTCGGCAAAGCCCTCAAGATTAATTTGAGCGCTGTTGGTGGCTTCAAACGGGGGTTTAAATTGTGGTGGCGCCGGCGCCAGAGTGTCTTGGTTTTCGAGGGGGGCGTTGACCCCACGCAGGTCACCCACGAAGACCGCCAGCCTAATCAGGGCCGGAATCCCCAAAAAAATTACGGCTAAGCCCAGGCCAATCGTGAGAAAAATAAACAGCCCAGCCCGGCGCAAATTTTGCGCCTCCTGCCGTCTTGTCAGTCTCGACCGCCTCACCATTAGTTTATCATAGCAATTTTGGCAGATTGACACAAGCAAACTTCTTTAGTATTTTAAAGGTCATAACTGCGGAGATGAAAGAATCGTTGGCATCAACAACTATCTTGGGAAAAGATCATACTGGCGGAGTCCCTACTGCTTTAACCCTTGATTTGCTTCGTCTTCAAGGGGAAGCAATGACTCTAGGCCAAAGAGCCAAAATTGTTGGCCGCTTTTCACCGGCAGAGCAAATAGACATTCACCAAGAATATGCAACAGCGCAAGCAGTCTTTTGGAAAAAGTGGACTGTCTTTCGTTGTAGTCAGGCTGGAGAAGGTGACCCGAACTTTGGTGATGTTCAAAAAGTCTTGGGAGTTAACCGCTATTTCGCACGGGAGATTGTCAACCCAGAAGCGGGTGCTTTTATTGTTGACTTGGGCGGCGGTTCCGGAACAGTGCCCGCCTCCTTTACCAAACAGCAAAGGGAGGGGCTAGCGGGCTGTGCCATTATTGACAACAACGACCTGTTAGCAGAAAAGGCAGAACAGCGATTAAAAAGAATGAGCATTGCCAATAGCCGCTTTATTAACCATGACTTAGCTGACGGCAGCTTGCCAGAAAAATTGTCGGAAATCATTAGTGCCGCTAAACCCAGCCATGTCGTTGTCACTACGAATTGGTCATTATACTTTCTGGATGCGCCTACACGAACATTATTTAGAAGTTGCCTTGACCCTAAAGTTATCGGTGGCCGACCGTCTCGACTGGTAGCCAATTGCATTACTGTGGGGAAATTTGATCGGGAAAAGCTCAAGCAGGGATTTATAAAGCATTTGCCTAGTTATTTAGCTCGTTTTCCCAAAACAACCTTCAGGGCAATTCAGGCTCTAAAGCAAATGGAACAGTTTGCTGATGAACTGACGGAAACGACTATTTTGCGTACTGCAGGTGAATTTGAAACACTTATGAGAGAAGCCGGCCTAACTATTGCGGCCGTCAACCCCACCCTCCTTTGGGGACAATCAACGGCAATAACCGCAGTAAAATAGAATTGACCCTCCCGGCAAAAAGTGCATAATAGAGCTTGATGAATCTGCTCAATTTTTCCCTACTAGTTGTTGGCACGGTTAATTTTTCCCTCGCTTTTTTTATCTTCTTTCGTAAGGGCAAAAATGTCATTAATCAATCTTTCGCTCTCTTTGTTTTAAACTCCTGCCTTTGGGCTTTTTCCATCGCTTTTTTTCTGATGGCTCCCAATGTCACTGTGGCGCTTTTTTGGAACCGCCTAATTTACATTTGCGGTACGCTTTCGGCTATTCTTTTTCTTTCCTTTTCAATGACCTTTGTTGAAAAAAAGAATTTTATCAACACTTGGGGGCTGATTTTTTCCCTACCACCGCTAATTTTTATCTTTCTGATCCTTTTTACCGACTTATTTATTCAACAAATCACAATTACCCCTGCAGGAATAGATGTTGACTTAGGTATTGCCTATACTGCTTGGACGGTTTTTTTCGTGCTCTTCTTTGGCTGGGGGGTAATCGAACTTTTTGTAAAATACTTTGACTCACGGGGAATTATCAGGACTCAGATAAAATACATTTTGTTTGCCATCTTGGCCACCATGGTAGGAGCTTATTCTTTTAATATTTTGCTGCCGCTTTTTGGCAATTACCGCTACATTCACGTTGGGCCCTTTTTCACCACCGTCATGGTGGCCATTATTGCCTATGCGATTGCCAAACATCATTTTCTTGACATTCGCTTGGTAATCGCTCGCTTTTTTTCTTATGCACTTTTGCTGGTTATTTTTGCCTCGTTATATTCAGCCGCTATCTTTTTGGCTAGTTACATCATTTTTGATTTTAGCATTCCCCCCAAAACACTGGTTTTTTTAATCACGCTCACCGTAGGGATATCCTTTTCTTTTCAACCGATCAAAAAGTTTTTGGAGTCGGCGACGGATGAGGTGTTTTACAAAGAAGGTTATGACTCGGAAGTCTTTTTGAAAGAAATCGGCAATATCATGTCGGCCACGCTTTCTTTGGATGACTTAAGTCAAAACTTTCTGGAATTTATTGTCAAAAATTTCAAGATCAGCCAAGCGAACTTGATTTTGTTCGAGGGAAAAAGGCATTTTAAGGTTTATGGGTTTCCCAAGCGAGCCCATTTTACCGAAGAGCAAATTAGAGGCCTGCGCCGGTTTGATGATGGGGTCATTATCTTTGAAGAACTAAACAAGGCCCCGTTGGGCGAAATCCTGCGTCAGCATCAGATGACCGCCTGCTCTTTTTTGGAAGCAAAGGGGAAAAAGATTGGGCTGCTGCTGCTGGGAGAAAAACTTTCCGGAGACGTCTTGTCTTCCCAGGATATTAAAGTGGTCGAAATCATGACCCCGCAAGCGGCCGTGACCGTGCAAAACGCCCAGGCTTTTGATGAAATCCAGCAGTTTAACATCACCCTTAACCAAAAAATCAGTCACGCTACCGCCAAGCTAAAGCGGGCCAACGTGCGGCTGCAAGAATTATCCAAATTAAAAGACGAGTTTGTTTCGATTGCCTCACACGAACTGCGAACACCGATGACGGCCATCAAAAGTTACCTTTGGTTGGCTTTAAACAGGGGGAAGCTGGATGCCAAAACCCAAAAAAATTTGGGGCGGGCTTTTGATTCTACCGAAAGAACGATTAATTTGGTCAAGGACATGCTAACGGTCTCCCGCATTGAGGGCCGGCGGTTAGATGTCAACAAAGTGCCGTTTGATTTGGTCGATCTCGCGAAACAGATTTACAATGATCTCAAAATTCAAGCGGAAGAAAAACAAATAAATTTTGGACTGCAATTACCCAAAACCGTCTTGACCGTCACCGCTGATCGAGACAGAATCGGCGAAGTGATGATTAATGTGATCGGCAACGCGCTGAAGTTTACACCCAACCAAGGCAAAGTGATTGTTCACCTGGAGAAGGCGGGTAATCAGGCTCAAGTAGACGTGATTGATAACGGCCCCGGCATTCCCAAACAAGGCTTATCCACTCTTTTTAAGAAATTCAGCCGGATGGAGCACAGTTTTTCTAAATTGGCCGAGCAACCGGGCACCGGGTTGGGCCTTTATATTGCCAAACAGATTTTGACTTTACATCAGGGCAAAATCTGGGTAAAATCAAGGGTGGGTCGAGGAAGCACGTTTAGTTTTTCTTTACCATGTCCAAAAAGATCCTAATCGTTGAAGACGAACAATATCTACGCGAGCTTTATGAGGAAATCATCAAGGATGAAGGCTTCGCGGTCGACACCGCCAAAGATGGTTGGGAGGGCTATTCGGCCATGAGCAAGGGTGGCTATGACCTGGTTTTGCTGGACATCATGCTGCCCAAGCTTGATGGTCTAGAAATTTTGCAAAAACTCAAAAAAGCCGGTTTGCCCAAAAAAGCCAATAAAAAAGTGGTGATTTTGACTAATTTAAGTAAAGATCTGGCGATTGCTCACGGGCTGGAATTAGGTTGTGACGGCTACTTGATTAAAAGCGATCTGACGCCGGACCAGGTGATTAAAAGCGTTAAAGGTTTTCTTGAATAAATGGCGCTGGTTAATGTCGACAGCCATGATTTTTTGGGTTTACTCAGCATTATTAAAAACAGCCTTTGGCTGGCTTTAACTGACCAAAAACTAACCCCTGAAACCAAAAAAGTGATCGACCAAGCCGCCAAGATCAACCAAAAATTAATTAATCAAATCAAGCAGGCAAGCCATGGCTAGAATTTTAATCGTTGACGACGACGTTTTAAGCACCAAAATTTATTTGGCAAAGTTAAACAATGACCATCATGAAGTGGTCTTGTGCCAAAACGGTCAAGACGCGTTGGCAAAAATTATTACAAAGTTTGATCTGGTCCTGCTGGATATCATGATGCCCAAAATGGACGGCATTGCCCTGCTGAAAGAAATTCAAAAAGGGCCCAATCGTCTCACCCCCGTGTTGGTTTATACCAACCTGATTAGTGAAAAAGTTAAACAAGAGGCCTTGGCCAACGGCGCCAAAGAATTTTTGCTTAAAGCCGATTATTCACCTGCCCAAATCCTGGCCAAGTTCGACCAGTATTTGCCCCGTGCTGCCTAAATGAAGCCTTTAGAAGAAAAGCTTTACCAAGTTCTTAAAGAAAAGAATTTTGTGGAAGCGGCGCCGCTCGAAGATGCCTACCAAACTGCCAAACAGCTTAAAAAGCCGTTGATGGATATTTTGATCTTCCGCGGCTTGATTGCCGAAGAGGCGATCAGCGAACTGCTGGCCGCCAGTTTCCAGGTGCCCCACGCCGCCTTGAAAAATTACCTGATTCCTGACGAGGTGCTCAATTTGATCCCCGAAAGCTTGGCGCGGCGCTACCGGATGATCATTTTTGAAAAAAATGACCGCGGGGTTTGCTTGGCCATGGATGATCCCAGAAATTTCGAGGCTTTAGAGATTGTCAAACGCCGGCTAGGCGATACCGTGCTGGTTTATTTTGCCACCGGTAGCGAAATTACCCGGGCTCTCAATCAATATCGTCGGGATATCCGCAAACAATTCCGCAGCATCATCGAAACCAATGTCAAAAAGGCTGGTGCCGTCAAGGCGGACGTCAGCCTGGAAAAACTGATGAAAGTGGCTTCCGACTTGCCCGTAGTCAAAATTTTGGACACGGTTTTGGAATACGCGGCGGCGGAAAACGCTTCCGACCTGCACTTCGAAACCCTGCAAGATTCTCTGATGATTCGCTTGCGCATTGATGGCATCCTCCAAGACGTCATCGCTTTGCCTCGAGAAATCCAGCCCGCAATTGTCGCCAGAATCAAAGTCTTGTCGAACCTCAAGCTTGACGAACATCGTATCCCCCAAGACGGTCGTTTTAAATTTCAGATGGATGAAGCGGTGATGGGTATCCGCGTCTCCATCATCCCGGCTTTTTACGGCGAAAATGTGGTCTTACGACTTTTGGCCGAATCAGCACGACCCTTAAGCTTGGAGGAATTAGGGCTGACTGGCTCCAACCTGGAATTAGTCAAGCGCAACATCAAAAAGCCTTATGGCATGGTGCTGGTGACCGGTCCGACCGGCTGCGGCAAGACCACGACTCTTTACAGCGCGCTGAACATCCTGAACACGATCAGGGTTAAAATTTGCACGGTGGAAGACCCGATTGAATACAGCATTGGCCGCGTCAACCAAATTCAAATCAACCTGCACACCGGACTGGATTTTGCGGCCGGCTTGCGCGCCTTGTTGCGGCATGACCCGGACATCATCATGGTCGGGGAGATCCGCGACAGCAAAACGGTCAGTATGGCGATCCACTCTTCGCTCACCGGCCATCTGGTCCTCTCCACGCTGCACACCAACGATGCCCCCAGCGCTATTCCCCGCCTTTTGGACATGGGCGCTGAAGGTTATCTGCTGGCTTCAACCGTGAGCTTGGTCATCGCTCAGCGCTTGGTCCGCCGGATTTGTCCCAACTGCACTCAAGAAGACAAACCCAGCCAACAGGAGCTGGAACATCTCCAAAAAATAGTCAGCAAGACCCTGGGCAAACAAAAGTTTTACCGCGGCAAGGGGTGCGATAAATGTCATCAAACCGGCTACCGGGGCCGGGTGGGTATTTTTGAGGTCATGGAAATCAATGAAGCGATCAGTAAGCTAACGCTGGCTAAAGCTTCTGTGGAAATGATTCGTCAAGCGGCGATCAAATCCGGGATGAAAACCATGCTGGAAGACGGCTTTGACAAAATCGGCGCCGGCCTGACGACCGTCGAAGAGGTCATCGCCGCCGTCAAATACTAAAATGCCTGTTTTTCAATATAAGGCCACCAATCGTAAAGGCAAGCTCATGACGGGTACCGTCACGGCCGCGACCGAAAAAGAAGCCAAAACTCTTTTAGCCGACCAAAATCTTCAGATTTTGATTTTAAAAGAAAGTGCTTCGGCCACCACTGCCTCTCTTCACTTTTTTAAAAAAGGCTTCCCAACCAATGAAAAAATCTCTTTGTGCCGCAACTTAGCAGTCATGGTCAAAGCCGGACTCTCGTTGGAAGAGGCTTTTGAGCTATTTGCCAAAAGTGCTGCTAACCAAACCGTGCGGGAAGTTTTTCAGAGTATCGGGATGGCCCTGCGCAAGGGGGAGCCGCTGACCAAGGGGTTTAGCCAATACCCTCGTTTTTTCGACGAAGTTTTTTTATCGATGATCAAAGCGGGGGAATCGTCAGGCACTCTGGAACAGTCTTTTGCTTACATGGGCCAGCAGCTTAAACAAGAGGAAGACTTGCGCAGAAAAACCATTAACGCGCTTCTTTACCCGCTCATTGTCATTTGCTTAATGATGGGTATCGGCGTGCTGATGATGACTTTTGTCCTCCCACGCCTGGGGCGGGTGTTTTTGACCCTTAACTTGGAACTGCCGTTCCTGACCAAAACCTTGCTCCAAGTCAGCCTTTTTTTGGAAAAAAACATTCCTTTGCTGATCGTGAGTTTGCTGGGTTCAGCCAGCGCGGTGGTCATCGCCGTCACCAGCCGTCAAGGCAAAAAAATCCTTTATTCTTTGGCCGTCCGTTTGCCGGTCGTTAAGAATTTAATGCTTTACTATAACCTGGCGCGTTTTAACCAAAGTCTCTCGGTTTTACTCAAGGGGGGCGTGGCCGTGGGCGAGTCCTTAGCCATTGCTTCCGGGGTGCTGGCTTTGACCAACAAAGGCAAGCTCGCCGCCAGTTTTAACGAAAAGGTCTCGCGCGGTCAGCCGTTAGCGGATGTTTTTGCCGAGGAGCCGACTTTTCCTTCCTTAATGGCGCGGATGGTGGCGGTTGGGGAAAAAACCGGCAAGTTGGAAGACATTTTGTTGGACGTGGCGGTTTTTTACCAAGAAGAAGTGGAAAATTCTCTAAAAAACTTTGTTGCCCTGCTGGAGCCGCTCTTGATGATTGCCGTCGGCATTGGCGTGGGCATCATGATTTTGGCGTTTATCTCACCCATTTATAGTTTAATTGGTAAGTTGCAGCCAGGAGTTTAAGTTGATATCCAAAGGTTTTGCTTTATTGGAATTGCTGATCGTCATGGCCGTCATGGCCATTTTTTTGGCAATCGGGACGCTCTCTTGGGCCAATTTGGAGCGAGACAGCAGTTTAAGTTGGCTGGCTGCCCAAGTCAAAACCGCCCTCTACCAAGCTCAAGCCCAAACGATCAACGGCTTGCCCAGCGGGGTTTATTTTGAACCCCAACGGTTTGTCGCTTTTCAGGGGGCCAGTTTCGTTGAAGGCGATCCTCACAATCTTGCCACCACTCTGCCGGAGGGAACCATCATGACCGACATTAATTTAGTCAACCAAAGTGTCACTTTTGACCGGGTGACTGGCGACACCCAAAATTTCTCGCCGCCTGTAGACTTGACTTTACTGGAAAGCGGTACCGGCAAAACGATCGTGATCAGCCTTAACCGGCTGGGAATCGTGGAGCAGCAGTGAAATCGTCTCGGGGCTTTTCTTTAATTGAAATTGTCGTGGCTTTGGGAGTTTTTTCCATCATTGTTTTCGCCACCATGCAGGTCTTTTTTGTCAGTCAAGGCAGTGTCCAACTCAACGAACAAAAAATTAAGGCCGGTCTGTTGCTGAACGAGTTTTTGGAAGGCGTTAAAAATATCCAGAGAAACAATTGGAACGATTTGCAAAACGGCCGTTTTATCATTAGCGATGATGGCAACGGTAGCCTCGTTTTGACCGTCAGCGACGGGGAAACAATTGCTGGGTTTACCCGTTTTTTGGATATTCAAGACGCTTTCCGGGATGAAACCGGCCAGCTGGCCACCAGCGGCACCCTTGATTCTTCGACCAAAAAAGTCACCGCCACGGTGACCTGGCAAACCAAACAAATCAGCCAAACAGTTTATCTGACCCGCTATTTTGAAAATCTGGCTTGGACGCAAACGACCGTGGCCGACTGGCAAGCGGGGGAAAGAAATTTGGTCAAAGTGGTTGACCCGATACTGGATAACGGCGAAATCAAACTGGTGGGCGGCTGTCAAAGCGGCTCGCCGGAATCGCTGATTTATGATGATGCCCTCCGAAACGGCTGGCGGGCCAATTGCGACGGGCTGCCTTTTTGGCAACGACTGTGGTGCCTTTTAAACATCATCTTCGGCAACAGCACGATTCAAAGCCAATCAGCGGAGCAAACCCACAACAGTTCGGCTTACGCGATTAAAATCACCTTGGTCGCCCCCAGTTCCGGCAGCCGCTGGTCGTGGGTAAGAATTTTTAATTATGATGAAGTGTGCACTGTCGGTTTTCGAAATTTACACTTTTTTGTTTTTAACCCAACAGGCAGTCCGGTCAACGTTAATGTGACTGCCGTTTATGGACAATGGGACAGACGCACCATTACTTTGGCGCCCGGTGTTTGGACGGAAATCAGCTTGGATTACGAAAGCCTTGAGGGCAGCTACGAAAACAATCTCGAGTCAATTTACTTTTCGCGCCAACTATCAGCCAGTGATCCCAGCTTGACCTTTTTTGTTGACGACATGGATTTGACCGGCGGGATTGGCGGGTTTTTTACCGAAGGGACACTGACTTCCTCAATCTTGGATACTGATAAAAGCTCGGCCTTTAACCGGGTCAGCTTTAGCGCTGACCTGCCGGCCAACACGGCCGTCGGGACGCAAACCGCCGTGGCCAACGATCTTGCCGGCCCCTGGGTTTTTACCGGGCCGGGCGGCACGGGTCTAAGCAACGATCTTTATACTGCTCCCGAAGGGGAAGGCATCAGACTGGGCGACAATCTGGGCCGCTACTTTCGTTACAAAGCTTACTTAAAAAGCGCTGATGGCGTCAGCACCCCAATTTTACGAGATGTCACCGTCAATTACTCGCCATGAAGAAAGGCGCCTCTCTGGTTGAACTGTTGATCTACTCGGGTTTACTGGCCGTGGTCATGCTGGTTTTGTATTCTTTTTATATTCAAGTCAGCCAGCAACGGCTTTACCAACTTTACCAAACCAGCCTGGCAACCAATGGTCACCAAATCATGTTTGACCTCCAGCAAACCATTAAGCAAGCGACTAGCGTGAGCATCCCTGCGGCCGGCAGCAGCGGCAGCCAACTTAGTTTGGATGGCGGCAACCTTGTTTACACCGTGGATGCCGACTTCAGGTTGGTCAAAACCGAGGGTGACCAGGATTTTTTTCTGACCGACGGCGAAGTGCTGGTGGACCAAATTACTTTTTACCGGCTGGGACCGTCAACGGCCAATCCCACCATCAAAATCGAACTGACGCTCAAAGCCAAAGGTTGGGCCAATAACCAAGAACAAAAAGAAACGTGGCAAACCGCGGTCACTCTTTTATAAAATGAACACGCAAAAGGGTCAAGCCATGATCATTGTTTTATTCGTCACTGCTATTGCCGTCTTTGCGCTGCTGCAAGTAACGGTTTTGAGCGTTAGTTCCATCAGCGTGGGCGGTGAATATTATCAGGGGATGATCCTTTTAACCAAAGCGGAGGGCTACTTGGAAGAAGCGGCGCTACGTTTTTTGCGCGACCCCAGCTACACCGGCGAAGCGATTACCGACAACGATTTTACTTGCACGAGCCAGGTCAATGACTTTGGGGAGGGTAAACAGCTGCTCTGCCGCTGCCAAAAAGGCAACCGCTATCGCCAGGTCCAAATGAACCTCACTTCTAATCAAGGCGCGTTTATTTTTAGTGCGATAGAAGAGACGCCTTAAAAATGTTATGATAAAAAAGCCATGAATTGGCAAACTGCCCAAAAGCAAAAATATCTGACGTTGGTTTTTACCGACACTACTCTGAGAATTATCAAACTTGATCGGTCCGGTCGGCAGCTGGTCAAGTTGGCGGACATCGCTTTGCCACCGCAAACAATTATTCATGGCGAAGTGGCCGATCCAACCAAACTGGGCCAGTTTTTGCGTCAGCTCAGGCTGAAAAATAATCTCCAAGACCAATTTGTCATCGTCGGCTTGCCGGAAAACAAAATTTCTATCCATACCCTGGAATTACCCGGAATTAAAATCAGTGAAATCGATGAAGCCATCCGGCTGCAAGCGGAAAATTTACTCCCTTTTGACTATGACGAAGAATATCTTGACTGGCAGTTGGTCAACGCCGCCGGCGGCGAGGAAAAAACCCGCATTATGCTGATGGCCGTCCCGCGTCGGATCATTGATAATTTTGTCACTAGTCTGGAAGCGGCCGAGTGGCAACCGATTGCCTTTGAAACGATTTCCCTGGCCTTGTGGCGACTGCTCCCTCAAGAAAAAGTCAGTTTTGCGGCTTTGGTGGAAAACAACCACAACGTCCTGATCCTGAACCGCGACCAATCAATCATCGCTGCGTCGGTCTTTGCTGCAGCTGATCAACTGGTGGAAACCATGACCCAGATGAGCCAGTTTTATGCGGTCAGTCCGGACGAAGCGAAACAAAAGATTAAGGTTTATCTCTGCGGCCAAGCCGTGAATAACGCTCTCATCAGTCAGATCAAAAATCATGCTCTGTTTGCACCGGTGCTTTTAAAAACCGGCGTGACCGGCTTGCCGCCCGACCGCCAAACCGCCCTGGCTTGGCTGGTGGCGATGGCCCAAAAAAAAGTCACCCCACCGCGAGACAAAAACAGCCTGAATATTTTGCCGATCAGCTTGGCGCAAAAATACCAGCAGCTTTCTACCCAAAAGCGGGAACAAAATTTTGCTTGGCTGTTCGGTTTTGGCTTGCTTTGCCTCAATCTAATTTTGGCCTTTGTCTTTTGGCAAACTAATAACCAAAAAATCAGTTTGAAAAAGCAGACCCAAGCCATGGCCAACCCCAGCACGCAAGCAGCCGCGCTGGCCGGCCTCCAACAGATTGACTTTGTGGCCAATACCGTGGGTACCAACCAAGGCGTCGAACAACTGCTAACCATGATTTTGGCCAACCGCCCCGGCGTGACTATTTCCGGGGTTAGCTTTGACAAGCAAACCAGGGAAATCAACCTGACCGGCCACTTTCAGCAGCAAAGTCAACTGCTTCAACTTAAGGAAGAATTGGAAAAAAACCCCGCTTTGCAGCGCGTCTTGCTGCCCTTAAGCTCGCTGGAAAAAGAAACTAACGCCGATTTTAGTTTAATCGCCATTTTAAAAAATGAATTCTAAAAAAACCCGGCAAAATGGTGGGCCATGGTGGTCGATTATCTTGGCTGTTTTGTGGATCATCAATTTGGTGCTGGTAATGGCCAACAAAAAGCAGTTGGGAGGGGTCAGTGCGCTCAAAAACCAATTGCTCGAAAACCAGCAAATGGCTAGTCAAGGGCTGACCGGTCAATATCTTGATCAGCTCAACCAAATCAACCAGCTTTTTCCTCAAGAAGCCCAAGTGGTAAGCTTGGTTAGCTCCCTTAATCGGGCCGGGCAAAATTTTGTCGGCTTTGCGGTTGATTTCAAAACCGATAAACCCTTGACCAAGGGAGGCCGCAGCTACTTCCCTTTTATTTTGGAAATCCAGAGCGAACCCAAAAGCTTTTATGCTTTTTTGAATAAATTTGTTCACGCCCTTTATTTAGTGGAAATTACCAAATTGGAAGTTAAAAGCGCAGACGGTTTTATCAATCAGCTGGACGCCCTTGTGGAAGCCAATCTTTACGTTAACCAATCATTTGGCAAATGAAAAATAATTTCAAAATTATTATCTTGGCGGGTTTAGCCTTGCTGGCTTTGATCATCGATCTTTTGGTTGTCGGCCGCTCTTTTTGGCAAATTGCGCAAAAGCCAAAAACTGACTCATCCGCCACTTTTAGTCAAAACGAGCTGATCCAGTTTAAAAAAGTGATCGAGTTTTTGAATTCGCGCCAGGCGCTTGACAAGTAAAAGCGATTTGTTCTAAGCTAAAGTTAGTATCGTAAGAAAGGGGGTGAGAAAAATGATGAAGAGAAATTCAGGTTTTACTTTAGTAGAGTTGCTGGTGGTGATTGGTATTTTGGCCATCTTGACGGCTGTCGTTTTGGTAGCGGTTAACCCGGGTCGCCAATTGGCCCAGGCCCGTGACACCCAGAGGCGTGCGGACGTCAACACGATTTTGACGGCCATCACTGCTTACATGGCTGACCCGGAAAATGATGGTCAACTACCGGCCGGCATAACCAACGATTGCACTGTCGGCCCTGTCCACAATATCGGTACAGGCGACCTCGATTTGGCCGCACTTGTAGCACCCACCTATGTGGCTGACATTCCGATTGACCCCTCCGGCGGAACCGCCATTGATACGGGGTATGATGTTTGTGTGGCTGAATCAACGGCGCGAAGAATTACCGTTTCGGCACCCAATGCAGAGCTGGCTACCACACCAATTTCGGTCACTAGATAGACGCGAGCTTAATGAAGCTTAAAAAAGAACCCCGCAACGGCGGGGTTCTTTTTGATGGGGAGCTCCTTTTATCAAAAAGCTCGAACTTATTTTATCAAAAATCACTGACAAATCATAGCGTCGGCGGCTGCGGCGAGGAAAAGGCCCCGCAAATCC
>Ga0210057_1002466_pt1 | contig 26380 bp, 40 predicted proteins | sample CryGeyCG2114_010_2_FD_183968 | JGI IMG/M metagenome (GOLD analysis project Ga0210057, IMG submission 183968) | Groundwater microbial communities from aquifer - Crystal Geyser CG10_big_fil_rev_8/21/14_0.10 (SPAdes) (version 2) | ecosystem: Environmental > Aquatic > Deep subsurface > Groundwater ...
GCTTCATCGCCTTGACGGGCCAGCAATGGAATATGCTGATGGTTCAAAACAATGGCTCCAAAACGACCGTCTTCATCGCCTTGATGGCCCAGCAATTGAATCTGCAAATGGAACAAAACAATGGTGGATCAATGGAGAAAATCTTTCAGAATCAGAATTCAACCAAAAAATCAAAAAATTGCCACCAAAAGAACCAAAAGAAAACTCTCTCTCTTTCTTTGATTCTCTGATTTTCGATTGATTCTCAACTCAATTCAATCCCTCTCAATCCCTCTCAATCCCTCTCAATCCCTCTTTGAAATATCTTTCAAAAAAACCAAACAAAACCCAACAAAGAGCCAACAACACCCCGACCAACACCCCAACAAAAACAAATTTTTTAGGGGGTTGAAAAAATTCTTTTGAGATGTCGAAAAAAACCCCCCAACCCCCAAAAACAATGAAAAAACAATGAAAAAAACAAAATTTCGAGGGGGTTGAAAAAAATTAAAATAACCAACAAAGAAACAACCAACAAATAAAACTCTTCTCTCAAACTCTTTTAAACAAAAGCCTTTTTCTCAAAAACCTTCAAAGAAACAACCAACAAATAACAAAAACTCTATGAATCTTTCCTTTCAAGGGGGGTGAACAAGGCGGCGTTCGACGAAAGAAAGAAACAACACCACCCCCCCGAACCTTTCCCGCAACTCAAACAAGCAAATCAAGCAAAACAAAACAAATCAAGCAAAACAAAGGTCACCTGTGTCGTCGCCTGTGCCGTTCCCCTCGCCCTATTTCTTTTTTTCTTTTTCAAAAATCTTTTAAAATCTTCATTTCTTTCTATATAATTAGTTCAAATTAGTTCAAATTAGTTCAAATGGAGGGTTATTGTGGTTATTTTAAACAATGATTTCAGCAAAAATTTAGAGACAGAGTCTTTTCTATGTCTTTTAATTTCATGGGGTAGTCCTGTGACGGATGATATTTACAAGTCTGACAGATTAAGTTCTTCTATGATGGTAGAGATAGTTAAGGGGTTAGATGACACGGAGGGGTTTTTAGGTTTTTATTTAAATGATGGGACTTTAATCAAGTACAATCGGAGTCAAATTTCGAGGGCTGTTGTTTATCGGAATCGCAAGGAAGAGAATGAAAGTTAGGTTTTTGTTTTTCAAAGAAGGAGTTTTTATGTTTGAGACAGAAGTTTAACTTTAGTTTGTTTAAAGATTGTCTGCACGGTCACGAGAATTGAGTCAATACAATGATTTCACCTCACTTTTTTCCCACCTTTTCACCCTTTCACCCTTTCACCTTTTCACCCAAACATCTTCTTGACAGTGGTTGTTTCCCGTGGTTTAATCATGGGAGAGGTGCCGATTTTATGTCAGAGTTTTCCAATAAGACGAGAGATACTATTAGGTTGCTGAATCAATTGGAGCAAGCCAGGGATGATTTTGATCGTAGGGAGGTTTTAGAGCTTCTTTTCAAGATGCATTCTAATTTAATTTTTTCGATTGTGAACAAGCTTTTGAATTTGAATGGTGGCAAGTCGATTGATTATGATTTAAAGAATGAATTGATAGCAGTTGGTAATATTGGATTAATCGAGTCTTTTGAGAGGTTTGATGTTTCTGCTGGGGTTGAGTTTTCCACATTTGCTTTTCCAACAATCAGGGGCACAATTTTAAAATTCATCAATAGCAACTATTTAATTCGTGTTAATTCTAGGCTTTCTATTCAGATGGCGGCTTTACGTCGTGGTGATGAAAGTTATTTTGATAGTTATCGAGGCAAGGAGTGTAAGGTTTCTGATTTTGTAAAGAACATTTCGAAGGGTCATTTGAGTTTAAACTTTTCTTCAGAAGATGATGATACTTTTTGTTTTGAGCCATTTGTCAAGAGTTTTGAGGGGGAAGTTTTAAATTCCGATTTTGTTAAGGATGCTTTAGATTATTTAAATTCAGAGGAACGGGAGATTATTTTCAGAAATATCATTTGTGAGCAGAGTTTGAAGAATATAGCATCTGATTTAAACACTAGCGAAGTAGACATATCGAATTTAAAGAATAAAGCTGTTAAAAAACTTCAAATGAAGTTCAAAAAAGTGATTTGATTTGATTGTTGTTGATTGTTGCTGATTGTTGCTAAAAACCCCCAAAAATTGGTTAACAACGAAGGAATGCGGGTTTGCGGGGCAAGATTGTTCAATTTGCTTCTTTTTTTATAGGGGTTTTAAACAAAGTTTGTTTTTTTTGAGTTAGGAATCGTTTTAAACCGTTCAAATTTTCATTTAACAGTTTTTGGGGGGTTTTTAGCAAATTTTCCAGATTCGAGTCCTAAAATTTGGACCCTAATAGATGGTGTTGGTTAGTTGGCTTGGGGGTGACTAGTAGAGTTAAGAAAATGGAAGCGTTGTTTTGAGGAGAAAGATAGGAAGTATTTAGTTGCAAGGGGAAAGGTTTTTTCACCATCACCTGGGTTGCTTGAGAGAGGTATTATTTGTTAGGCGGGAAAAAAGTGAGGTAGGATTTAGATTTTCTTGTTGAGTTTTATCAAAAGCATCCTTTAGATGGATAGAATTCTTTTGAAGAAAATGAAAGTCCAGATGCTTGCAGCGTGAGGGGTTGCTTTCCCCCCGTGTTTGCGGTGCGGCTGGTGTGTGTTACACTGTTGGGCGATGGTGCCCGGAGAGGTGGGTATGGTGGCTATGGTGGCTATGGTGGGTAGCGTTCTTGATCATTTCAACAGATATGATAATGATTTGCTTTTTGATTTAGTTGTTAATTATCAGAGGTTTCCATCCGAGGAGAAATTTGAACGAATTCTTTTTGAGTGTCGGGGAATAATTTTTTTATCGATTAAGCGTTCTGGTTTTTGTGGAATTTTGGAAAAATCTGAAATGGTATCTGTTTGCAACGGTGTTATTTTCAAGTCTGTTGAGAGTTTTGATCCGAAATTTGGTGTTAAGTTTTCTACTTTTATTTTCAAGTCTTTGAAATATGGTTTAATGCGTCTTTATCGTTCAAACATTAATTTTTCTTTACCGAATGATAAGCTTGGGGCATTTCGGCGAGCGTTGTTGGGTCATAAAGATTATTATGATTATTCCAAAGAAGGGATACGAGAGATTCCTGAAAAGATCATTCTTTTAGCTAATTATTTTGAGACAAGCGAGGATTATGATTTTGATGAAATTGAGTTGCCGGAAGAATTTTCAATTGAGGACCTAGTTATTTTGAAAAGTCTCAAGAAGAAACTTTTAAGTCTTTTAAATGATTATGATTTTGAGATTCTTTTCAGGATGGTTTTTCTTGGTCAGACGGGTCGTCAGATAGCTCCCTTGTTTAATTTAAGTCATGCTGCAATTCATAACCGATTTAATTTTATTCTGGCTCGACTGCGGGTGGTTGCGGAGTCGTGGCAGATGGGTTGACCCCCCCGTGCTTGCTTTGCCCGCCGGGTGTGTTACTCTATTGGGCTGGAGTGGCCCAGAGAGGCGGCTGTGGTGGCTGTTGAGAGATTCAGTGACTATCTAGGGCAGCGGCAGGCGAAGGTTAGGTTAGAGCGGGCTGTGGGGGCGTCTCGGGTGTTGTCCAAACCTTTGAGGCACATGTTATTTTACGGTCCTCCTGGGGTTGGTAAGAGTTTGTTATCAGAAGTTGTTGCGAAAGAGATGGGGGTTCCATTTGTGAAAGTAATTGCTGGGTCATTGAAAAAGCTTTCTAATTTTTTAGATTTGGTGAAGCAAGTTTCTGCTGATCGTGGGATTATTTTCATTGATGAGATTCACGGTTTAAATTTGAATGTAATGGAAGGTATGTATCCTATTTTACAGGACAATGAGTATCCTGACGAAGTATTTTTCACAAACAATTTTTTTCCTAGTCAACCTATTTGTGATGGTCAACTTGCGACAGTGATTGGGGCCACGACGGAGTTAGGTTCAATCCCTCGTCCTTTTCGTGATAGATTTTTGTTGATTGAGTTAGAGATTTACAGTGACGAGATTTTGTCGAAGATCATTATCAATCAGGCGAAATCTCGTCATCGGGTGAGGATTCTTCCTGATGCTGCGTTAGAGTTTGTGAAGAGGAGTCGTTCGATTCCTCGAATTGCGTTGGAGTTAGTTGAGTCTGTGTTTAACGCCGGGATTGCTGTTTACGGGAAGAAATTCAAAAAGATTGACAAAGATTTTGTGATTTCTATTATGTTTGACGAGGGGATTGATGAAATAGGTTTAAGGGATATTGACATTCAGTATCTTCAGCATTTATCGGATGGTCGTTCACGATCAATTTCCACGATGAAGGCATTGATGGGGATTGACAATGAGAAGACTATTCGTGATTTCATTGAGAGTTATTTAGTTCGGATTGGTTATCTTTCAATTTCTTCTCGTGGTCGTCGGATCACGTCTGATGGTTTAGAGCATTTGCATTAATGAAAATTAATGGAAAGAGGTTGACAATGAGTGGTGGAACGATCAATTTTAAATCTGGTGTTTCGGTTCATTGGGAACCGGCAGACAGGATTCATGCTCGAATTAATTTTCCTCATCACGAGGGGGTGTTAGTTTGTCGAAATTGTTGTGAGTTGAGTAACAACAAAAAAGAGGGTTCTGTGGGGTTGATTATCGCAGGAATTTGCACTAATGCTTGTTCTTTGCCTATTTCTGAAGTGGAAGATTTGAGTGGTTTGTTTGATGAAGAAGAGGGAGCTGATGAAGTTAGCTAGAACGAACTCGATTGATTATCTTGATCATGTTGGTTTTTGTTTAGATCAATTTGAATTGATTGAAAAATTAGGAATGATTTTTTGTTTTTGCATTCCCGAAGAATGTCAAGATAATTATGTTTTTATTTTTTCTGATGTCAATGATGCTAATCTTGTACGGCGAGCTTGGGCCAAGCTTTCAAAAGAACAGAAAAGAAAGTTTAAAGTTTTTCAAAACAAAAAATTAAGGATAGAGATTGAGATGACTGAAGAAGAATATCCTGTTGGTTGGGTGGTGGCATTGAATTGAGAGGAGATGGCCATGTTAGACTCAACGCCGAGCAAGATTTATAAATCTTTGGGTTTGGGGATCTGAAATGCAAGTTTTGTTAGTCAAGGGAGTTGATCCTGAGACACATCTCCCAAAGATTTCTAAAGTTTTTTTGAACAAAGGGCATAATTTTAGCAAAGGTTTTTGGGAAGAGATAATTGAGAATGCAATGACTTTTGCTCCTTTTGAATCTGATGATTTCAAAGATTTGATTCTTTCGATTTTTGAGGTTCGTGGGTTTGACATTTCATTGATTGAAGAGATTGATTTTGTAATTGGAGATAGTGGAATTTAAACAAAATCCCTGAAAGGTTTCAGTAGAAGTGGGGTATAATCAACCCTGGCGGGATAGACCTCGCCAGGGTTGAAGGACTCATGGGCGAGGTGGAATTTTGGGAAACAGTCGAATGTCAAGGAGCGATTTTGACAAACATTGTAGTTTTCTTTGTTTAGAGTTGAATGCAGATGGGTTGCCTTGGAGTGTAAAGCCTTGGAAAAAGGCCCAAGGTGTTTTGATGAAGGAGCGTTGTACAGTTTTAGTTGAGTATCCAGCCCCGATTGCTGGGAAAATTGATTTTACGACAGGTGAGCAGACTTTTTTCACACGTCCTGCTGTGATTGCTTTAAGAAAATATGTTTCTCCTAGAGAAAGAAAAATAAAATATTCAAAGAGTAATGTTTTCATTAGGGATAAATTCAAGTGTGTTTATTGTGGTTGTCAGTGTTCATATTCAGAAAGAAATCCACCGACCATTGATCATGTTATTCCTCGGAGTTTAGGTGGTGGTCTTGATTTTATGAATTGTGTCACATGTTGCATGTCTTGCAATTTCAAAAAGGGAAAGTTTTTAGTTGAAGAGGCTGGAATGAGATTAAGGATTAAGCCTTTTATTCCAGAATATCTTCCACCTGTTAAATTGTTAAATTTTGCAGCTTCATATTGTATTGGTTATTGGTTTCAGGGGTTGGAAAAGAAATATGTCACTTTGTTTAAAGATTTTGCTAAATGGATGGCGATTTCTCCGCCGTTGAAGAAATCTATTTTAGAATGGGAGAAATAATGGAATATTCTATCTATCTTGCGGGGCCTATTACTGGTCATTCGTTAGAAGATTGTGCGACTTGGCGAGAAGAAGTTTCTGACAAATTCCCTCCGCACATTCATGCAATGGACCCTCTTCGCTTCAAGAGCTTTTTGGCCGACGAGGAGCACCTCAAAGACGCCTATGAGGGCTCTGTGCTGTCCTGTGGGCGTGGCATCACTGCTCGGGACCTATTCGACGTGCAGCGGTGTGACGCCGTGCTGTGCAACCTGTTGGAGACCTCTCAGGTGAGCGTGGGGACGATGATCGAGCTTGGGGCTGCTCATGCCTGGGGTAAGCCTGTGGTGGGCGTGATAGAGGCTGATGGGGTCATCAAGCGGAAGCTTGGGGCTCTGTTGTCGAGTGGGGCACCGGCGATGGTGAATCCTCATTATCATGCGATGGTCAGAGAGATTGTTAAATTTTGGGTAGCTGACTTAGATGAGGGGGTTGAGGCGGTTTGTGCAATTGTGAACCCCAATTGCAGGTTTTCTCTAACCAATTGAGAAAAAACCATTTTCGTTCGAACGGAGGTGGAGATGGGATTCCAAAAATTTTGTCAGCGTGAGAAAAAGATTCGCAGAAAAATTTTATTCAAGAAATTTCTTTTTCGTTTAAAGAGGGCGTTGAGACCAAAAACAGAAACTATCGCTACTTTCTGATCCCTTTGGTCAGAGAATAGCGATAGTTTCTGTTGGCCCTAAAGTCAGCCCGAGGCTTTAGCCTTGTCTTCGATGTCGCTTGGGCTGTAATCCTCGGGGATTGGCTATCCCCACAGGGTGTTGGAGAAGTTTGAGACAATCGCCGTGCCGTTCACGATGTCCAGCTTGAACGGCACGTTGGTCCCATTGAAGACCTGCCGCCGGGCTTCCTTGTCTCGCTCTTCCGGGGTGTCGTATGGCCCTGCTTGGATGCTGAAGTCCGTGCCTTCGATGCAGACACAGACGAAGTGTTGGTTTTTCATTGGTCCTCTTCTTTCACGATGTCGATTCCCAGATTCATTTGCCATCCGTCGGTGTTGAAATCTTCGGGGGTTCCAATTCTTTTCTTTCAGATTGCCTGCTTTTTGTCCTCAAAACAATTAAATTATATTATTTGGTTCTAGCATTAGCGATGGCCCTCATTGGGCGGCCCCGATCAGTAACAGGCCCTGGCACTCCGAGAAGCACGGGGTCTCTCGGGGCGGCCTCCGTCAATCGCTTTGATGCTTTTGAGGCTGTCAGTCAACCCGATTTCTTGCAGTAGGGAGTTGCATTCATCTGTTGAACAACTTCCATTGAATTTTTTATAGACTAAAATTGGGAAATCATAAGCACTAAGAAATTCATTAAAAATATTTATATTTTTTTCTTCGAAGTTTTTTGCAATTTTTTGGTTCTTTGGTTGAATTCTGATTCTGAAATCTCGTTTCCATTGATCCACCAAGATTTTGTTCCATTTGCAAATTCTCTTGCTGGGCCATCAAGGCGATGAAGTTGATCATTTTGCCACCATTCTTTTGAGCCGTCTGGCCATTCTCTTGATGGCCCATCAAGGCGATGAAGCCGGTCGTTTTGGAACCATTGTTTTGTCCCGTCAGCTTTTTCAATTGCTGGCCCATCAAGGCGGTGAAGCTGGCCTTTTTGGAACCAAGATTTTGAACCATCGGCCCATTCAATAGCTGGGCCATCTTCTCGATGGCGTTGGTTGTTTTGGAACCATCCTTTTGAGCCATCGGCTAGTTCAATTGCTGGGCCATCAAGGCGGTGAAGTTGGCCATTTTGCCACCATCCTTTTGAACCGTCGGCCCATTCAATAGCAGGCCCATCAAGGCGATGGCGTTTGCCATTTTGCCACCATTCTTTTGTCCCATCGGCAAATTCTTTTGCCGGGCCATCAATTCGATGCCTTACTCCATTTTGATACCAAAATTTTGTGCCATTGAAAAGTTCTCTTGCTGGTCCATCAAGGCGATGAAGTTTGCCATTTTGGAACCATTCTTTTGAGCCATCAGCCATTTCAATTGCTGGGCCATCAAGGCGATGAAAAAGGCCATTCAATCTCCATTCTTTTGAGCCGTCGGCTTTTTCAACGGCTGGGCCATCAAGGCAATGAAGCTGGCCATTCAATCTCCATTCTTTTGAGCCGTCGGCTTTTTCAACGGCTGGCCCATCAATGCGGTGAAGCTGGCCATTGATGAACCATTGTTTTGAACCATCAAAGTTTTCAACGGCTGGCCCATCAATGCGGTGAAGCTGGCCATTGATCCGCCATTGTTTTGAACCATCAGCAAATTCAATTGCTGGGCCATCTGTTCGATGAGGTTTGCCATTTTGCCACCATTCTTTTGAGCCATCAAGAAATTCAACGGCTGGCCCATCTGTTCGATGAAGCGCTCCATTGATCCACCATTGTTTTGAGCCATTTGCATTTTCAACGGCTGGCCCATCAAGGCGGTGAAGCTGGCCGTTCAACCGCCATTCTTTTGAGCCGTTGTCAAGGGTTGTGCAGGTTGATTGTTCTTTTTTGTCACTCATCTGTGGCCTCCTTCGAAGAAATCAGTCAAAGAATCTTTCTTTGATTCTTTGACTGATTTCTTTGCAATTTTTTCAAAATTATCAAGAGAATCAACTTTTTTATTTAATTTTGATGTGAAGCAGACTTGTGTCAACACAAATCGGTATTTCATTCTATTTCTCTGACGTTGCCTTCGGCTTCAAGCCGGGCAAACGTTTCCAGGGTCAGGCCAGTTTTTTCTGCCATTTCTTGTTGTGAGATGTTGAAATCTGTTCTGATTTTCAAGAGGGCCAAAGAGACTTCTCGATTAAGTGCTTGATTTTCCCAAGCTTCTCTAAATTCTGGATTTTCTTCTAGTTTTTCTTTAAGATAATCTTCAAAGTAAACAAATTCTTTTGGCTCATCAGTTGGCATTTCCGGTTCGATGTGAACGAAGGGTTGTCCTTCTTCATCCCATCGGACTAGTCGCCAGCCATCGGATGGGTCAGAATTGAATTCGGGGGAATTTTCATTAAAGATTTGGAAATCAATAGCAGTTTTGATTTCTCTTGGGAAAACAAATCTAAAAAGATTATCTCCAAAAAAAACTAAAGTGACTCTAATTTCTGTATTTCTAATTTCACAGACATCTCCGTTTTTGAGATATCTTCGGTTTTCGTCTGCCATCACATCAACCCTCCTTTGGGTTTTCTTTGGATGAATTTCAAGAAGTCCTCAACATCTGCTGGAAGATTCTTTTGCTCATCAGATTCATCAAGTTCATCACCATCCCATTCCCCTTCTTCTACTATTTGAAAGATGTCGCCGAATTTATTTTTTATTTCTTCAATTTCTTTTCCAGTTGCTCCGCTTGGGTTTAAACTAATAACTTGTGGATTCATGGTAATAAAATCTTCCAATTGCCCAAGATTTTTATTTGGTTCATTAAAAAGTTCTCCGGCATAAGCTACAGCGATGATCAATTCTCCTGATTTGATGGCTTCTAAAAGTTTTTGTTTATTTGGATTGTCTTCAATGTTTATAATTTTGTCTAAGAGATGTGTAATTGAAATCCAAGCAGTTGTGCCAAGGGCGGTGAGACTTGAGGCTGGTCTTCCTGTTACTGTATCAAAAATTATTGCTTGAAAGACTTCTAGTTTTTCTTCAGGCATCAGGTCTCTCCTTGTTAGTTCTGGTTGGTTCTGGTTAGTTCTGGTTAGTTCTGGTTAGTTCTGGTTAGTTCTGGTTAGTTCTGGTTAGTCCTGGTTAGTCCTGGTTAGTCCCACCGGAATTCACAGATCGTTGTGCCGTTGACTTTCGTCTCATCATCAAATGATCGTTGTCAATCTTTTTGATTTCTGACTTGTTCTCATGTGCCATGGCTGGTCGTCTCCTTGGGTCAAGGGTTGCCTATCTGTAACAGACGCTGGTGGGCTTTGAGGCACGGGGGAGCAAGCAAAAGGCCCGCCGTTGGGGGTGCCGGCGGGCCTTTTGCTTCGGGTTGATTTAAAGGTTCAATCTGGCTGTGCTTCTGCGATGGAGATAGCCCAAGGTGGGAGGGGTTCTCCATCAAAGACAATTGCAACTCTTCGATCAAAAATCTGACCTTCTGGTGGTCTTCCTTTTTTACCTTTTTGATCAACAACTAGCATAAATCTTTTTGATGGATCATAGCCTTCTTTTTGGGTTGGATTTTTGGTTAAGCTTAACCAAGTTGAGACTTTTGTTCTAACGTCCTGATCGACTCCTTGTTGATTTGGTTCGTTAGCTTTAACTCTCTCAATAATTTCAGAGATACAAATCCCTTGTTGGCCTGACTCTGAAATTATAGAAAATATTCTATCTACTCTAGTTCCTTCTTTAGAGGGCGATCTTGGATTTCTTGTGTAATTAATAGGTCCTGACATTTTTAACTCCTAAGCATTTTTTATTATTGGAACTAAAATTCCAATGAAGATTCCGACTCCACAACATGGCCAAATTCCCAAACTGACCAATGGGAGAGCAAATAATTTGATGAGAATTGAATTATAGAAAATAGCAAAGATACTACCATAAAACAAACTAGAGACTACTAAAAGAATAAGTAAACCGAATAGGTACAAAAACAGTTGAACTAAAAATTCAAAGATCACCTTCAAAATTTGAGAATTATTTTCAACCTTTGATTTTTCTTTAATTATTTCAACTGTTTTAGAATAGAAGTTCATCATCGTCTTCCGTTTGATCTAAATCTTCGAGGATTTCTTCTATTTCTTCCCATTCTAAAATTTTTCCATTTATTTTTATCTTTCTTTTTTCATCTTTAATGATTTTAAGGATTTTAAAGATTGAGCTAGTTGTTCCTTCGACTAACATTTCTAATATTTTTATCGGTTGATCAGGTAGATACTCAAAAGTATTATCGTATCCGTTATAATCTCCTGTGTTTGCGATGACGCCGAAAGAAAGGTAAGAACGTTCGACACTGCTAAAAGTTGTTGTTTCAATCCAAGAAATATCTTCATTTGGTTCATTTAATTCCTTTAATTCTTTAATTAGTTGAATCATTTGTTCTGGGAGAACAATTCTATTGTTCTTGATGAATTCTTCAGTTTCGTTCAGTGGGATAATTTTAGAAAAAAGTTCATCGACAGTTGTAACACTTGAAAGAAATTTATTCAAGTTTTTAAGTTCTTCTTCTGCTTTCTCTTGATCCTCAAAAATCTCTAAATTAAAATTTTCTAATTTTAAATTCTCATCTGCTGTTTTTGCTGACCAAAGAAGAATGTATTTTTCTTTGTTTTCATTGTTTCCATTGTTTCCATTGTTTCCATTAATCATTACCCTTCTTTTCTCTATTTTTTTTCTTTCCTGTTTGGACATCCTGACTCCCTTGTCACACACCATGTCACATCGGGCCACATCAGGGCCAGTGTGATTCTACCTCATTGCGGCCAAGAGGCGGAAAGAAATTAATAGTGTTATATAATATTTTTTCTATTGTAACAATAAGAAAAATCAATTTCCACTCCAACTTCTTCAAAAACCTCATCTACTTCGGTTGGAAGATTTTGGGTGTTTCTCAAGAAACATGGGCTTTTTTGATTCTTATGTCTTTCTGTAAACAATCTATCATTTCGACAGATAAAAGAATTACAAGTTAAATTGCTTTTTGCTTTTCTGCTATCAATGTGAAATTTCTCTATCCATTTTTGGAATTCATCTTTATCCATATAATTATACCAATTACGAAGAATTTCCATTCTTTTTGAGATAACAATCTCACGCTGATGGCGTCGCCATGCACGCCCTCTTGTCTTTTCCATGTTTTACCTCCCACCCAGAGGAATTCTCTGGGTTTACTTGATCAGCATGTCTCACCTCCTGATTCTGGGATCGGTTCTGGGATCAAACCTTCTCGACGAAGCAGCTTAAGAAATTGCGGCCGATGTTGAAAAATCTCTTCAAGTTCACCGGGAAACCATTTACACAATCTCAAAACAGAAACCATTTTCTGTTCTGTTTTTTGGGCAGCCTTGATCGGCATCACAATTGCTTTTTTGTCACTCATCTTAAACTCCTATCAAAACAATTATATATTATTTTTTCACTTCAGCTATAAAAATTTTAATTAATTTAGGCCAAAGCAATGGGACAAGATAACTATTAATTCCTTTGTTATTATAAAGAACAGTATGAAAAAATCCAATAATGAATCCAATCAAAATATAAAAATAAATAAAAAGAAAAAATGGATTGGTTGTTCCATTGATTGTTCCATTGCTTGTTCCATTGATTGTCCCGATGAAATCATTCATTGAAATATACCTTGAGTTGGGTAATCAATTCAGGAGGGAAAACTCCCAGATCAATTGGTTTTGATGGTAAAAATATCTTCAACAATGATTCTTTAATAAAAATGTTTTCAAATCTTTCAATGTTTCCAAATCTTTTAAATCTTTTAAATTGTTCTTTTGGACTTCGATAAATAGGAGATGCTGAAAATCCCCAATAAATTTCTTTCAAGTTTTCTTTTTCAAGCAAAACAAAAGATCCATACTTCATCAAAATTGCAATGTAATTAAGAAAATAAAGAAGATGTTCAAAACAATTTGAATAATCAATTGTGGTTTGATCGTTATAAATAACTTGGAAATGATGTCCAAATTGGTTACTTGTTGCGTTGGCCCTGATTCGTTCAATTTTTGCCAGAATTTCTTCGGATGTTTTTTCGTTCGTGTAGAAACATTCCTGGCAGGTGACCATCGGTTTTTCCTTTTACCAACTTCAATCAATCCCGAGGGATGGATTCGAACCACCGACCTCCGCCTTGACGCCCCCGAAGGGGCGGGGCGGTGCCCTGAGCCATCTGGGCGACCTCGGGGGCATTCTGTGGGCCTCACAGCCCCCCCCCTCATTCTACTACCACCCGTGGCTCATGGCAAGATGAGCTATCGGGGCAGGATAGTTATAATTTTTTGGATATCTTCAACAGGAAACCTAACTGAAATAGAGGCACTAATCTTTGTTTTGGTATCTATATGGATCTCTTTTGAAAGTTTCATATTGTGGATTCATAATTATTTGCGGGGAAGAAGTTTCAAATTGATGATTCCATCAACTCTTTTAAAAATCAAAGAACTCAATTCATCAGAAAATTCAAATTCATTTCCAAAAAAATTATTAAATTGACTATGACAAACAAATCTTTTCAAATCATTGGGGTTGATTAGCCAGTACCACAAAAATGTTCTAATATCCTTAATCTCTTGCGTGTCATATTCATTCAAAATACATAAAGTAATCTATTGCTTTTTGGCAAGCTTCTTCGGCTGTCCCTTGAAATAAATTGTCTTCGTTGATTGTGCGAGTAAAACCGGGCTGAGGGAAGTTGTTGGTTTGGGTCATTACAAACCAGTTCCCCCCATCCCGAGAGACAAGGAAAATCCAATCCCCAGCGGAAGATGACCAATCCAGAATTTCACAAAACGGGAAGCCCTGATCTGCGGCCCAAGGGCGAAAGCCACCGGCCCCAGGGCATCCGGTGGCGATTTTGCAGGTGTGGTTTTCCAACTCCGACGATAGTGTTCTCGACATGGTGTACTCCCTTTGTCAACCCCTTTGCGTCGAGGCAGTAGGTCTCCACATAGTAACACACCCACCAGCGGCGGGGCGCACGGGGGGGGTTCTAGGTGGGGCTCTGTGAGGCGCTGGTTGCGTTTCCGAGCATTCCGGTTGCGTTTGGGCTTCGGCCAGGGCGAAGCAAATAGCCGAGGGGGTTTTGATCTCTTAACGGTAGTTAATTCTAGCAATGACAGAATCCACCCGATCTGCCATTGAAGCGGTAATGAGTTGATAACCAGTAAAGATTTCAGTAGCGCCTGGCCCGAGATAGAGGTCGTATTCGCTGTCTGTCTCAACAGGATACCCATCCACATCGAGCCATTTAATCTCAGCTTGAATGGTTTGACCTTTGTTACTGGGATTTATCAGCTTCAAACGCCATGAATATTTTGTCCAAACATTATTACTTTCCATCGGACGGGAACCAATAGAAAGGATTTTAATTTGAAAGTTATCAATAGATGGGGTGGTAGTTTGAGATGATTCTGATATCGCTTCATAAATTATTCCACTTTGTACAGCTTTTATTATTCCACCATATATTCCTACTAGGACGAATATTAGAGCGAACACGGAACATCCTATTGTTAACGGTAGAACGAGTGATTGGTTTCGTTTAGCAACTGTGTTAGACGATTTGGACATTGTGATTACCTCTTCTTCGGATAGGGATGGCAAGATTTGAACTTGCATGGGGTGTTAGCCCCGCCAGAGCTTGAATCTGGTGTGTCTACCAATTTCACCACATCCCCAAACAATTCAATAGGGCTGACGGGATTTGAACCCATACGACCGCTAAGGTCAGAAGATTTTAAGTCTTCCGAGTCTGCCAATTCCTCCACAGCCCCAGGTTGTCAAGATCAGAAATCTCTAAAATGAAAAACTAACTCAAAAATGAAGATGAACAATTTGATTAATCCTTCATTCATTTTATTTTTCTCCAAATTTCAAAATGTAACTTTTCAAAAGATAACCAATCACAAACCCAATTGTTAACCCAGAAAAAACCATTGCCAGCGTGTGCAGGTCAGTTTGGCTCATGACTCACATCTCCTAGAACTCGACAAACCAAACTGCTTTTTTCCATTTGGGGTGAAACAAATTAATCCAAAAATCTGGGTCTTTAAATTTAATCAAAAACAAGGTTAAAATAACTCCAGTCACTGTGTAAATAAACCAACCGGCAATGATTGATTCAATCATTATTAAAAACATTTGAAAAATGAACATCAATCACTTCTCTTGGCATCTTCGAGAATCTGATCAACTTCCATTCTGTTCCTCCTGGGCCAGTTGTTTGATTCCCAAAAGTTCTTCATCAGAAAATCTTTCATTAGCCATTTGTTCGAAAAAAACTTTAACACTATTTGTTAAATACCATCCGCCTTGAGTATTTGGCCACATTTGTCCAAAACTCTTCAACCTATAAACAATTCTATTAAAATTCTCTTTTGGAATGTTAAAAATCTGAAAAATTTTCTTAACAATTTCTTCATCAACAATGGGGAAAAAAGCATGTGCCAAAAGGGATTTTTGTTCTTGTAAACAATCAGAAAAAGATTGAACAAAAATTTCTGCAAGAAATTCAGATTCCAGAGTGTCTTTATCTCTTTTTGGGAACCTATTTTTTTCTTCTTCCCACTCTGAAAGCAAATCAAAATCCCCGAGCTTGTCAATTAAAATCCTTGTCCTCAATGTTTTACAAGAAATCATGTCTTCAAAAAAAAGTTTTTCCCCTGAAAATTCTTCTGGTGAAGCTTCTGGCAAAACAACGAATCCATTAAAAAGATCCTTTTGCCAAAGGATCCCTGAAATCTTTTGACCTGTTTTCAAAACAATCTCTGTTGTGTGCATTTGACTCTTTACCAGAGGTGTTGGGGTTTTAAGCTAACACCTATTTTGGTAGTAGGCAAGGTGGGACTCGAATCCACATGGCTCTAGGCCAGAGCATTCTAAGTCCTCTGCGTCTGCCATTCCGCCACTCGCCCATGTTTCCAAGGTTAATTTATACCTCAAAAATCTCTAGAATGAAAAAATATCTCAAAAATAAAGATTAAAATATTAATCAAATTAGAATTCATTTAAATCAACTAATAAAGTTGTAATAACCCCAATCGCAATATGACAAGATAATAAAGCAATAGATAACATGGATATTGTATATACTATTTGAATAAATAGCATTAAATCATCCATAATTCTTTAATTCTTTAATTCTTTAATTCTTTTCTATTCCCAATGAGCACCAACCTGTTGGGTTTGTCGTTGTTCATTGTTTTATTGTTTTACACTCCTGTGATGCCTGGGGATGGGTTTGAACCATCTACCTTTCGATTATCGGTCGAATGCTCTACCTAATTGAGCTACCCAGGCAAGTTTGTTTTATAGGTGCGGCAGGGATCGAACCTGCGTGAATTGTCAAAAAATTATTCAAATTAGATTATATTTTTTAGCCCATTTACGAACAGCGTTATCAGAAACCCTAAATTTTTTCCCAATTGAAATCCAACTATTATCTCTAATCAAGTCGGATAGTTCTTCTTTTGAAGGACGATTCTTAACTTTTCTGCTTGCAATCCTCGAACATCCTTCTGAACAATATTTTAATGTCTTATTTGGATAAGGATCAAACAATTGATTACAATTAGGGCATCTTTTAATCCTATTTTCTTTTCTTTGTTTTTGAGATTTATATTCTTCATCAATTTTTTCTTCTGAAATCAAATTAGCATGTATTTCTCTGTGACATCTACAACAAAGTAAATCACATTTATCTAATTCTATCTTAATTTCATCTTCTTTCATATATCTAAGATGGTGCCATGTTAATTCTTTTTTTAATGGATCTCTATGATGAAATTCAAGAGCTTGATGGTAATCATTATAACCACACTTTAAACATGATCCGCCTTTGTATTTAACAGCAAATTCTTTTTTCTTATTTAACCTATCTTTATTGTATTTTTTTAAGCAATTTATACAATAACCAGAAGTAGAATAAAAATTAACACTCTCTTCCCCACACTTTGAACAAAATTTTATTTCGAACTTCATTTCGAACTCCTTTAAAGTATGTCTTCTGGGTATTACACCTAGATTCCTTTATTGAGTTCGAAATATCTTAAAAAACTATGATTTGGTCTATCTTATGGGTCCGCCGGGACTCGAACCCGGAACACCTTGATTAAAAGTCAAGTGATCTGCCAGTTGATCTACGGACCCTTGCCATTGTCTATTCGGTTGTTACTGCTCTACCAACTGAGCTACGCACCCAAACGATCAAAATACAACCACACCAGATTCACCCATTATGAAATCAATAAATTGAGAGGAGAATTTCAAAAAATCAATTCTTAAAATTCTATCACCTTCAATTTGTTGGAAGAAGATGTCTGCACCATCAAATGAAAACGCCCATTCATCAGTTTCTTCTCCTGCTTTGATTCTTGAAAAGATATCTTTGAATTCATTAAAAACTTGTTTTTCTTCAATGGTTGCTTCTATGTCTGATATCATTTTCTTTGAAAGATGAGGGCTTTTTTCAATCTTTGCAGAAACGATTTGACTTGGATATCTAGATTTCATGATTTATCATTTTTCGTGAAACTCAACACTGGCAGTTTCGGGTTCAAAAGGGACTCTTTCACCACCGGGTTCAAAGACCGCAAAGTATCCCACAATATTCCCATCCTCATTCTGCATATCTTGAAAGTTAATAGAGCAAACTCTTTGTTCATTATCAGGATCAACCAAAATCAATTTTGACTCTTCAACAACAACAACAATTTTTGCCATTTTGTTGCTGGGTAACAAAACAGGATGATACCCTACTGTTTTACTCATTGTCCACCCTCTCTCACTCGGCACCGAGTAGCATCCCCCATTGTAGCAACCCCAAGAACCCGTGTCAAGGGGCAGGGCGACCAAAAGCAGAAGAGCCCTCGCCGGAGGCTTCGGTCGGCTGTGAGGGATCTTTGTCCCTAGCCGCTTACCCACCTTGAGCCCAGCGAAGACTCTTCTACCAACGAACCGGATGTAGATGTACAGGTCGACTCGGGCGTCCAAGCCCAAGGCTAACCGACAAAGGGATTGTAGCACCCCCCGAGCCCAATGTCAAGGGCCGGGCAAGCACCTAAACAACAACGCCCCCCGGCCGAGTGGCCGGGGGGCGTTGCCTTGGTGGTCAGCCTTCCTGCGAGCCGGTGTGCCCTCGCCCCGGCGGTGCCGGGATGATTTCGAGTTCACCGACCTTGACGAGACCGAAGGTCTCGCCAGTGGAGTCTTTCCACCCGAGCCATTCCAGCCGGTCTCGCAAGGGCTCGTAGCTCTCGCCACGCAGCGGCCCAGCGTAGGCCGAGGTCACCTGCTCGCCGTCGAGCTTGACCACCGCTCCGTTGCGGCTGTCAGTCAGGACATAGCGGCCAGGGGTGCTGATCGAGCCCTTCGGCCGACCTCGCCGAACTGCGGCCAACGTCTTCACCGCAGTGCCCTCCGGCTTACCGAGCAAGTCGAGCTTGGCCTGCATGGCTACCAGATCGGTTTCGGTCAGCCCGATGGGATCATGGTCGGCGATCGTTTCGTTGACCGCCTTAGCCGCTGCATTGGCTTCAATCAGAGCGTCAACGGCTTTGAAAGCCGTGGACAGGGCTTGGTCAACATTGATCTTGACCAAAGAGACCACAGGATCGTTGTTGGTGCTCATTTTCAGAGTCCTTTCGCAAACGGTAGGGACATTCTAGATCAGATCGGTTCCACTGTCAAACGTTTTCGACAACGGATTTTGGCCCAGACCCTTTCTGATGTCTCCGTTGATAGGTAACAGGCGGCTTGCTGCTTTGGGGCACGGGGGCTTTCGGGGGAATCTGAATTGATTACTGACCCAAAAATTGCCCACCCCGGCGGTCGCCCTTCTCGGTGAGCGGGTTGCCGGGGTGGGCAATCCGAGTGCTTCGTATTTTTTGGCTATGTCAGTTGAGGAATCAAAATGAAAAGGTTTCAAGCTCGTCTAATAATTCATCTGGAATTGGTACGTTTTTGAAATCATTTCTAGGTAAATCATCTGATTTTAATTTCCTGAATTTAATCAAAACATCTTCAATTTTGAAATCAACAAAGAATTCGCCGCCACCAAAATTTCCACCGACTGGATAAATCTCGAAAATAGCACCTATCAAATCTTTAAAATGCGGATGATCTATTGGAATTGACCAATTCAATTGATTTTCACGATAAAAACAAATAGTCGCAAAAGTAGAAACAACTTGATTTGAATCACAAATGATTGCAATTTGTTTGTCAATCTCATTTTGTTCTTTCTCAAATTCTTCTATTTTTGAACTAATAGCATTTTCTAATTCTTCTTGGGTTAAAACAAACACATCAGATTGACTCATGCAGGTTCTCCTTTTAGTTCAACAAGCCAGCCAGCAAAATGATCGGCTGAAGATTCTGCAACTAATAAAACTTGTTTCTCGAATCTATCTGAAATTTTGAAGATTTGCCATGTCCATCTCAATTTCTTATCAAAAGTCTCGAATAAAGGATCTGGTTCAGTCTTTAAATACAAAAAATCTTTCCCAAGTTCGACTACACATTCAAAACAATTTCGATCCATTAATTCAATTATTCTTTCAATTTTATTTGAATGATTTTTGACCTGTTTTCGACAAGAAAGAATCATTTCAGATAACTGCTCATCTAAAAGCTCCCAGAAATTTTCAAAGTCTAACTTTGCCATGTGAATGAAGCCCCTCTTGGTCGATTGTGTTTACTCCTTGATTCTACCTCAAAATCAGACCCAGCCTCCAAAGAATTTTTGGAAGGTTTTAACCCTAAAAAATGCACAAAAAACTAGAAAGAGGCAACCAAAAACAAACGCCACGAAGTTGCAACTTCGTGGCGTTTGCAAAGCCCGCACACCGGGGGCTTTGGTCCTGCTCGATCTTTTGAAGCGAGCTAGGAGATTTTTTGCTGGGCCATCTATTCGATGAAGTGAAATCTTTAGATTATCAAAAGCATTTCAGTCACCTCCAGTCCTTTAAAATCTCTCGATTCAATAGCTCCTTCTGGACTTGAACCAGAAACCCCCCGGTTATGAGCCGGATGCTCTGACCATTGAGCTAAGGAGCCAAGTTGCCCCCTATGGATGGGGGGCACACTTGTCGGACCCGGTGTCGCCCGTTCCGACTCTTGCGGAGCCTGTTGGCTCTTGGTGTTTGACTACCAACGACAGCGAATAGGATACTATCAGCGAGGCCGGTTGTCAAGGGCTGCAAGGCGTGGCCTGTGCTATGCAAGCTCGGGGGGAGATTCGAACTCACCAAGGAAATGTTTTGCAGACATTTTTCTGGACCACCAGAAACCCGAGCAAAAAACCTTTCAACATTCAATTAATTTTTTCCTGCAAAAGACCAAATTAAATTCCTATGGAAGTTGATTCCCATAAGAATTTAATTTGGTCTTTTGAGCCCGTTAGAAAAGTGGACGCCCTTCGCAGGGCTAACGGGTTAGAACAAATTCAGGAGAGGGGAAGCTCCTAAAACTGCTCTGATTGTAGTTCTTGAAGTCCTCAAGCCCATCTCTCTCATGGAATTATGATACCCCAAACCTGCCCGAACAACGAAATTCAACCAAAAGGAATTTTGAAAGAAAAAACTTTCAGAGAATTGGCCCCTTTCAGCAAATGCTGAAAGCCCGCCCCAAACCAAAAGGCAACGCCCCCGGCCGGTGAGGGCCGGGGGCGTTGCACGAGATGTCTTTTTCTTTTTTTGTTTTTTTTCTGACAAGGGCTCTTTCGACCAGTGCGGCCTAATCGAACCAGACAGACACAGATGTTTTTTCTCTTATGGAGCGGGGACGTGACTCCCACCCCTCTCTCACGCCCTCATTGTAGCTTTTCCCGAGCACGCTGTCAAGGGGTCAGCAGGAATTGGGGCAGCGGGTTGGCTTCTGTCAGGGCCTGGGGGTGCTCGTCCTGGCCTTCTGCCAGGGCCTGGGGGTGCTCGTCCTGGCCTTCTGCCAGGGCCTGGGGGTGCTCGTCCTGGCCTTCTGTCAGGGCCTGGGGGCGAGGCCGTTCTTGATCAGGGGGCCGTGCATCCAATGGTCACCAGAAGTTATTTTGAAGTTTTCACCGACGAATTTAACAACATTCTCTTGAAATTCATCCTCTTCAAACAAAAAAGATTCTGTGTTCCTAACGACAAACCCCTCTGGTTTTTCTCTTTGGTTATTAGGTTTAGCCCAAAGATTCTGTTCAACAAATTCCATCAGCCATTTCTCATTGAAAAGCATTGGCCCAGCAAGCACAGGAACATGGTAAAGATTTAGCAATTCACAGAAGAGAAGAGTGTCAGACCAAGACAAAACCTGCTTATTTTCGTCCACGATCATGAAGGCTAAAAAGTAGTCTGGAAGATTTTGGTAAACAACAGAGTGCTCTGCAAAAAGATTTTCCCCACAAATTCGCCACCCTTGCGGAAGAGAATCAGAAAGTTCTGAACGTAGCCTGCGAACCCACGACCGGCTCCAAGTCAGTTTCGGTGTGAAATCAGCATTCCCTGTGGACCGAGCATGTACAAAATCAGGATAAATATTGGTGTTCTCACCATCCATCTTTTCTGTGACCACAATTGTTTTGCCCTCTAAACAAGAACAATCTTCTAGCCAAGCATCATCAGGAGAAATTGATTGACTAAAAGGGAAGTGCTTAATTGTGAAGAACTTTGAGAAGTCCTCAGATGTATCTAAATTATCCATTTTCTGCTCCTCTCACCCACCCTCGCACACCCTCGCACACCCTCGCACACCCCAACCCTCGCACACCCTCGCACACCCCAACCCTCGCACACTCCAGCCCAGCCCCAAACCAGAAACACCCCCCGGCCGGTGAGGGCCGGGGGGTGTTTCTGTCAGGTCGGTGCGAGGATCAAGATTCGGTGGCCTCGGCGACCTTCAGCTTGGCCGGTGCGAGGATCAAGCCTCGGTGGCCTCGGCGACCTTCTCGGCGGCCAGCTCGGCCTCGATCTGGTCGTACTCGGCGTTCAGTTCACCGAGACGCTCCTCGAACATGCTGATCACTTTCGGCGTTGCGCCGCTGGCCTTCAACTTGGCCGGCGCCGAAGCGATATAATCAGTGATGGCGTCACCGATGATGTTCGTTCGGCTGACTTGGCTCCCAGGCTTGCCGAGAGCGGTACAGGTCGTGATCAGTTCCAGCGTCGCCATTTGGCGACCGTTGACAGAGGCGGTGACGCTCCCACCTTCCCGCTGTTGCTTGTTGGGGTCGAGCGTCTTTCGGCCTTTCCGTGCCATGATGTTGATACTTTCCGGGCTTTCGCCCTAGCGAGACTTAGCTCGCAGCTTGGTGTTGTTGGGGCCTCTCTCTTTGCCCCGTTGTTGGTAACAGCCCTTCGGATGGTTTGGGACACGGGGGAGTTGGGGTCTTTCCGAGAGAATTCTCGATGCCTCTCTCCGATTGATCCCGCTCCTCACCACCGCTCTCCTCTCCTTCCGACAATGAGAAGTGTAGCACTTGGACCCGAGCAAGTCAAGGGACTAGCGAAGATTCTCACTATGAATTTCTAGCCCCATGAAGATCCGCTTGCAGAGCGGGCTGGTGAGCCTTCACCAAAAAACCCGCAACAATTCCGCAACAATTCATGTTTAGTTGTTGCGTCCCAAAAGCCAAGCGCCCCCGGCCGGGGGGCCGGGGGCGCTTGGGGTGGTGGGTGTTGTTGGTGTCAGTTCGTGCCGCCCTTGATCCCGAGTTCCTGGTGAACCTGATTCACCATTTCACCCAGGGTCATGCTCTGGTTCACCGACCAGAGCCACGGGCTGTCCTGGTCCACGACCAAGTTCCCCTGGTCGTCCTCGATCAGCGGCCGATAGCACCATGCGAGCCGGATGGTCGAGAGATCCACTTGGCGCTGTACAGCGTCTTCGTAGATCAGAAGGAAGGAGGCGATGGTCATCGGGGCGATGGGGTTCCATCCGATGTACGCCATTGGGAAGCGTAGGAGCGCCTTGCGGATAGCAGCCCCGAGGTCCAGAGCGGTGAACAGCACGTCCTTGGAGTCCGAAAGGTCGGTCTTCGGAACCCGAATGTTGTCCACGATGGTGACATGGGGGTTTTCGACCAAGTCAATGCGATGCCCCGAGCAGTTGATCACATCCATCTGCTCGAATTGGTCGGCCCCGGTTTCCGCTGCGCTCATTTGTTCTTTCTTAGCCATGGTCCAATACCTCTCTTTGAGTTTGGCGGCTTGCATTTGGCCCAGCCGCTTGTTGACGAGCCCTTTGTGTCTCGCCGTTGACAGTAACAAGCGGCAACTCCAACCGGGGCACGGGGGAGTTGGGCAGAATTCGAAAAGACCCAAGAGACCCCCCCCGGTTCACAGCCGAGGCAGAGCGTGCGACTGAATCTAAGGTGTTAGGCGAGCCGTCGAGCCGCTTTTGTGGCAAGAATTTCTTTTTGCTTGGTCAAGCTCTGGTTTAATCTTTCGAATTCGCCACGAGATTCGAAGAGTTTAATCAAACGCATGAAACCTCTCAAAACGAAATCACCATCACAAATGTTATCTTTTTTTGACAAGAAAAGCCAATTCTTTGAATTTTGAACAGCTTGTTTTATTTCCGTTGGGACTTTAACAGAAACACTTTTTGTTTCCCCTCTGTCAAAATAGAATTCTGAAAAATCATAAAGTTTGAACAATTCTATTTGTTCGTCTTCTTTTAAATCAATCAAATCATCAAATTCATCTGTCTTTTCAATTCTCTCAATGATATTCTCAGGAACCCACCCATTAATCACGCAGTTTTTTAGTTCAAGAATGGCAGCCATTGTTAAGATTTTGTTAGGACTAACATTGGCATCTTTTTTGAAACTGAGAATTACCTTCGATTGATCTAAAAGATCTTGGAGTTGCTCATTTAATTTAACTGAGATAGCAGGGATCTTTTGTGTTGTAGCCACTTTTTTCTCTCTTCTCTGCTTCTTAAAAAAGAAGCGGCTTGGCAAGCCCTCGGCTCTTTGCCATCTAATAGGGTAGCAGAGCAGGGCCAGTCACGCTGACTGGAAATAATTTAGAAAATAAAAACTCTGACTTCACCAGTCTGTCCTAAATCCTGCCAAATTGTTGTGCCAGTCTTCCCTTCGCTATTTGCATGATAATGCCCAAAAAACCAAAAATCGGGGGAAACAACTTCAAAAACTTCTTGCAAAAGCCTCCTGCACCCATTATCAGAAACTTCAACCCCTTTGTCATTGATAATCTCGAAAGAAGAAGGGCAAGTGTGAGATAAAACAAAATCAATTGGACCAGCATCTTGACAGTTATTTAAAGCCCTAAAAATTGAGCGCATGTTCACAACTTCCCCAGGCCAATAATCAATTCCTAATTGTGCCCGACAACTTTTGGGCGTCTCCGCTCCCCCAATAAACAAAATCTTTTGACCAAAAAATTCTAACACCAACCCATCTGGAACAAAAAAGATTCTAGACACAAACTCCACCGGCTTACCACAATCTTGAAATTCTTGCAAAGCCCAAGAATTGTCATGATTCCCTCGAATGAAAAAGACTCTCATCCAATCGGGAATCTCAACATTTTGAGGGGGCCAAAAATCAAAAACATTTGGGAAATAACCAAAATCACCACATTGACAAACAATTGTCTCCAACTCTTCCTCATTCTCTAAAGAAATTCGAGCCACAACTTGACGGAATAATTCCCACTTATCTCTTGGACCATGAACGTCTCCAAGAAAAACAATCTGGCCCGCTGGCATCGTTGCACCTCTCCTCTCTCACTAGGACATGATACCACCATCCCCGCCAAGTGGCAACAAATTGAAATCATTTGCAGGAACAACTCTAGAAATTCGAGAATTTAAAAATCAAATCAATCAGGGAGCAAAATTTTGAACGAGAAAGAAAAAATAAAATTAGCTGGTGAATTCGAAAAACGAGGAGACCACCAATCTTTTGATAACATACTCCAATCAGCAGGCTTGTTTGATAGACTCTTCCCAAATCGAAAACTAGGAATTAATTCATCCCCCGGTTTTGTCGGACAATCAGGTAGTGCAATTATGAATTCTTTGCTCTCATTTATAAAATTAGAAGTCGTTGACATCAATCATCCACAAAAAATGCCAGGTGTGTTTATCCCACAAGAAGCATTAAACAAAATAGAACAAATTTTAATTAGATACCCAACAATTCGAAAAAACTTTCCTGACTTGATGGGAATGATTAACGAATCAGCAAAAGAAATCGAAGGACATTCAGCAGATGCTACAAAAAATTCAACTGAATTAGAAAATGTTAAAAGAAAAATAACCGAAACTTTGACACAATTAAAAATCATAGACTCCTCAGCTTTCGAAAGTTTCGAAAGACAACTAGGAACATTTAACCGAATTTTCGGGGGCTATAAACAATCTCTTAATGATTTTTTGCCAGATTTTTTAAGAACTGTTCAAGAATCACAAACAGAAACTGTTTCTCAAAGAATCGAAAGCATCTACCAAAAATTAAAAGAATTCTGCAACCTCTCTGAAGGAATGATGAAATTCTATTTGGAACTGTATAGCTATATTAAAAATGGAGATGCAGAAATCGAAAAACGAGTTGAAATAAAATTCCAACAAGAACAAGAAAAAGAACAAGAAAGAAGAGAAGAAATCAAAATAAAAAATCGAAAACTCCAAAGAGAAGATAGAATCCCTCTGCCAAGAAGATTAAACAAAACACAAGAAACTAAAAAACGAGAGGCTCTTTTTAACCAAATCAAAAGCTCTCTCCATCAACAATTAGAAACACTCAAAAGCTACCAAAAACAAATGAATGAATTAATAAAAGAAATTTCAATTGAATTAAATCGATTCCCAAATAAAGAAATAAAACCATCTCTCGATTATATTCTTCGAGAAATTATCAATCCAACAAATCAACAAGCATTTGATAGAGATGAAAATATCTTTATCAAAAAAGTTGAAGAAATTAGAGACGGCATCATTCAAGTTCGAAACTTCTTGCCAGAACTAAATCAAATGAGACAAAGTGAATTGATTAAATTAAGAACACAATCAACAAAACTCTCCAGAGATTTAGAACAACTCATCGAAAAAGCACAAACATTAATCCCTGAAATCTCTGCAAAAAGAGAAAGAATAGATGAACTAACCACCGCACCACAAATCTCAAACCAAGGCAATCTTCAAATCTTCTCAAGAGGACGAAAACCTATTGATGTCGATATGTCAACTTCACCAGGAATTTACCTCCCCTTTAGTTACTTCGCCCGCCTTGAAGAAACAGGTGAATTAAAACCAATCGGTTCCGGGTTCAGAAAAGAACTGTTCAATGTTTATATTAACAATTTCTCTGATCCTTACTTCTATGGAAATAAAATAACACTCGTTCAATTAGCACAAAAAGTTGTGTATCAACAAGAAGTCCAACAAAATCAAGAACCTCAACAAGAAGCTGAAGAACCACAAACTGATTTACCTGAAGACTTGCAAATATCAGAGGACGAATTGACCGATTCCTAATCCCAATTCAATCCCAATTCAATCCCAATTCAATCCCAATTCAATCCCAATTCAACCCCAATTCAACTTCAAATTAAATTTTAGGGGAACCAGCCGACCTTGCCGCCCTAATCATTCCCCCACCAACCCCCCCCCC
>Ga0210057_1002467_pt1 | contig 26377 bp, 30 predicted proteins | sample CryGeyCG2114_010_2_FD_183968 | JGI IMG/M metagenome (GOLD analysis project Ga0210057, IMG submission 183968) | Groundwater microbial communities from aquifer - Crystal Geyser CG10_big_fil_rev_8/21/14_0.10 (SPAdes) (version 2) | ecosystem: Environmental > Aquatic > Deep subsurface > Groundwater ...
ACAGACCAGATACCGGTACGGATATAACGCCTGATTATGATGCAAAATACGATAATGTCAGTCGGAACATCAATCCAAAAGTAGCGGCAAGTATATGCCGTTATACAGAACCGGGACTTTATACCGCAAAGGTTATTATAGAGCGTGGTAGTTCAACGGCTGAAGCGAGAACGACAATAGAAGTGTTAGAAAATACCAATGTGTCGCCGACTCCAACTTCAACAGTATCTGCGACGACAGAAAAGAGAGACTTTACCTTCAGGCAGGGATATAATATCTTTGGCCTACCTGATGCTTCTGCTTCGCCTAAGACATTCAGCCAGAAAGCGTTAACGACTTTTGCCTATAACATTGCTAACAGAAAAAACTGGATTCAATGGCCGGCGGATGAGAGTTTGTTCACGATGATGCCGGGCAAGGGATATTATATCTACAACCCGTCGGCTGAAACGACAGTTAAAGTTCCGGTGATGTTGAAATCTGACGAGAGAAGGATCTATCCTGGCTGGAATTTGCTTTGGACAGGCACGGATGCATCTCTAAGTGATATGACGGCAACGGTCAGCGATTCGAGCCCGAAAAGCTTGCTTAACCAAGGGAACAATAAATGCATTGTTCACGGGGTTACCCTGCAAGACTTAGTTAGCAAAGGCCTGGCCTATAAGTACACCTATGTTATTGCGGATGATAGTGCGACGACTGTCTGTAAAGCATTTAAGATCTTGAGTGATCATGATAGCGAACCGGCCGCTAAATGTGATGGGAGCATCTCTACACTTGGGACAGTAAGTAAAGTGCCGGCAGGTAAAGGCTTCTGGTTTTATATTAGCCCGAACAAGATTGATTCTGTAGGAGAGAGTTTCCCAGATGAAAATAAATGCTAAGAACACAAAAGTATGAGTTAATTGCTGTCGTTACGCTTGCAGTTGCAGTTATAGGTACGTTTGCGCTGCTTGGTTCGTCTTCAGTTATAATAAGAGCGCAAAGAAATCAAGCAGCGGAGATAACGTACAACCTGAAAGAAGGATGGAATCGATTAAGAAATGACTCCGGATATGTGATTGACAAGAAGAGCAAGATAGTTAGATGGGAAGATGTATCGATGAGCCTTGAAGAAGCAATTAGGCAAAATCTCCTTACGCAAGTTTCGTTTGAGAAAGATTCATCTTCAAATGATATTCCTAAGATTATGCCGGGTGAAACTTTCTGGATATATGCAAATGGGATAGACAGCATGCCAAAAATAATGATGTGAATATATGGAACAAGAAAAAGAATCGAACGACGGGAAAACAAAGATAGGTAGAAAGTCAGTCTATACGGTAATGGGTATATTTGCTATCGGGTTAGTTATCTTCTTTTCAGGATATATATATATGAAAAGCGCAGTGAGTGCTGATGTTGAGAGTGTCAGTAACCCTCCCGTTCCGGCAGATCCTAATGTGTCCAATCCACCGAATCCACCTGATCCGAATGTGCCAAATCCGCCAAATCCCCCGACGCCGGATGTCCCAAATCCACCCGAGCCGCCTACACCAACTAATCCCGGAAAAGTGTTCCCTAGTGGATGGAGCATGATTAGCGGGCTTGAGATAAAATATTTTAAGTTAGCATCACTAACATCCAAGGGACTGCAAATGTTTAGTTTTAACGATCCGATGTTTAATAGTCGCACATGGTTAGTATTTCCGCCTGATCCCTGCACCTCCCCCTCGGATGAGCTTCAATGTGTTCAAGCCCACTATCCCAACAGTTTCGATTTTAGGGAGCCGTATGCATATTATATCTACAATCCTGGGTCCGAGGTGGAGATTGCATATGATAATACGATAACCACCAGTTCAAAAATTACGGCTGTCGGGCGAGGGTGGCATGTATTCTTTTGGGCCAGAGACGGGGCTGATTACAATACTCTTGCCGATAATATTATCATCACCTATCAAGACGGGAAGACACTTACATGGAAAGAAGCAAATAGCGAAAAAAACCATACGGTTAGCAACCAAATATATGTTGTCGTCAATGAGGCCTCAATCGACCTCTCTACGGCGGTTAAAAGATTAACAGGCAAAGATACGGCAACCGAAGTCAGCAAAATCCCCAAAGATGCATATTTCTGGGCATATTTGCGCAGGACCAAAGTACCGGTTAAAAGCATAGAGATAAAAGATTCTACTTATGTTCCGTATGAAGAAAGAGTTTTAATTGATCAATGGCTGGCGAAAAATAATTTGAATGAATGCGGAGATCCTAAAAACACAGTATATGCGGGTGGCAATTGTCTATTTGATGAGGCAACGGGCAAAACAATTGACAAGTATGAATATTTAGTCAAAAAGTTTCCGGATAAACCATGGCTGAATATTGAAAATCCCACACCGACACCAACTCCAACCCCAACCCCAACGAGTACTGAGTCGGTCTTGTCTCCTCCGCCCCTGCCTACGGTTTCAAGTTGAATATAAGCACTCAAACTTGTTCCATACCCATAATTCACAACTTTATGTTTATATATGAATGATGACATTTTGGAAATGAAAAAATATTTACGTAATACCAATTTGAGCACGGGGGATAATGAGTTTAATTGATACTCATTGCCATCTGAACTTTGGAGCCTTTCGAAACGACTATCTAAAAGTTGCCAAAAGTGCTTTGGAAGTCGGGATTAATAAAATAATTATTGTTGGCTCGAATGCTCAAACGAGCAAGAAAGCTATTTTCGTTGCTAAAGAAATCAATAATAAAGCTGGTCGTAATTTTGCTTTTACGGCAGTCGGAATCCATCCGATGCATGTTGATGAAATAAACAAATTTCAGGAAATATCCAAAATTGCTTCCGATCCATCGGTTGTGGCAATCGGAGAGACGGGATTTGATTTTTATCATGATGTGGATAAAAAAACTAAAAGTGCGCAAAGAGATCTTTTTATAAAGCACATTGATTTGTCAGCAAAAACGGGGAAACCGCTTATAATTCACAACAGATTAGCTGATTTAGAGACAGAAGAAATTCTTGGCGCAAAATCAAATCTTAGAGCTGTTTTTCATTGTTTTTCATCCGATCATAAGTTCGCCGAGCGGATGCTAAAAAAAGGTTTTTTTATCTCGCTAACAGGCAATGTTACTTATGGCAATAAAAAGCTGAAAAGAGTTATTGAGGAGGTTCCTCTTGAAAGGATAATGACTGAGACGGATTCGCCATATATTGTTCCTGAGCCGCTTAGGTCAAGCGGAATTAACCGGAATGAACCGAAGTATGTTATTGAAGTTGCGAAAAAGATTGCTCGGGTAAAAGATATTGAATTAGATGTGGTTTCAAAGGTAACAACAGAAAATGCCTTAAATTTTTTCATTTTTTCTTAACTTCAAGGAAAATCTGCTCTGGAATATTGAAATTAAGAGGGAAAGGGCCGGTCCCGCTGGCAGGACCGGCCCGGACTGTTCTCGTCGGCTACAGGAACATGATCAGTAGCTCCGGGAAGTACTTTCTCAGAGTGCGCGCTACCTTGTCGCAAGGTACTTTGTTCCCTTTCAGCTCCAGATAGAATACTGCCTGTTGGTTCGGGAATACGAGACAGCATCTGGAGGGCACATGCTCGACGATTACATCAACGGCGTCGCCGAACTGGTCTGCTGGTTCACCTGGGAGGACTTTAGACAGCCCTTCCCCTAGACAGGTTTCCACCCCATCGCATTTCCCTTTTCCCATCCCATGAGTAATGACGATCACTATTTCCTTCACTGGAGCCTCCTTGTATGGGCAATTTTACACTTTGAAATTAGAGTTTATATAGTCGCTTGTCAAACATAGATTTGACTTACAGGAGAATTTATATATAATCCTATATAAAGTTCTCATGGAGCATAGAGCTAAGATGAAGAATATAAATATTAATGAACTTCAGGCTAAGATTTCAAAAATAATGAAAGATGTTGAGAAAGGAGAGGTGTATGAAGTGATGAGGTATTCGAGACCGGTTGCTGTTATTTTCCCCAAAAGCCAATATAAAGAGAACTCAAAAAAATGCGAGCAGTGTATTGCGGATTTTCGAAGGATTGCCGATTTTATTAAAGAGAAAATTCAGTAATTTCAAATAAGTCTTGAGTGTGCTAATATCGTCTTGTGTTTAAAACGAAATTAAAAAAAGTCTATTTTATTTTAGCCCTTGCGGGGATAATATTGTCTTCTGGCGTTATAGGATTTTTTGCAGGGAGAATTTTTTATCTTAATCCCGATTACAATAAAATTGGCGTAGATCTTCAAGCAATCAATCAGGGGCAAGGGGATATTTTTTCTAAAGTAGTGGGATCCTTAAAAACGGGCTTCTTGGGTTCCGTTGACGCAAAAAAATCATATTATGGCGCGATAAAGGGCTACGTTGCTTCTTTGGGTGATCCTTACACCGTCTTTTTTGACCCGGAAGAATCCAAAACTTTCAAAAGTGAGCTTGCGGGTGAACTGGAAGGAATTGGAGTAAAAATGGTTGAAGATGGAGACTATCCGGTTGTTGTTGCGCCGCTCTCTGGAACGCCCGCAGCTCAAGCAGGGATAAAGCCAAAAGATAAAATAGTCGAGATTGATGGGAAAAGCACTCAGGGAAAGACTCTTGATGAAGTCACATCATGGATAAGAGGTGTGTCGGGGACTAAGGTTAAAGTTGTCGTGATACGATCTGGCGATGAACAACCAATTGAGTTTGAGATAACAAGAATGCTCATCAAAGTACAAAGTGTCGAGGGCAAACAGATTGGAGATACGGGATATATCTTATTAAGCGAATTCGGCCCCGATACAGCAGAGCTTTTTCATAATCAAGCACAGAAATTAAAGGATGCAGGTGTATCAAAATTTGTTATTGATCTGAGAAATAATCCGGGGGGACTACTCGATCAGGCAATTCTTGTGGCAAATGATATTTTTTCAAGAGATACGCCGGTGGTAATCGAGCAGGATAAATCGAAAAAAAACGATGAGACAAAAACAACCCAAGACGGTTTACTTAAGCAGGATAAAATTATTGTTTTGGTTAATGACGGAACAGCATCTGCTGCGGAAATTTTGGCCGGAGCGGTACAAGATGACAACAGAGGTAAAATTATTGGCGAGAAGACGTATGGAAAAGGTACAGTTCAACAGTATGAAGAATTTGATGACAGGTCAAGTTTGAAGGTTACAATCGCCAAATGGCTAACTCCCAAAGGACATGATATCGACAAAGAAGGAATATCGCCCGACATTGAAGTCAAGCTTAACAGAGCGCCGGGGGAAGATGAGTCAGACCCAGTGATCTCGAGAGCAATCAGCGAATTAGGCAGGAACTAAAGTATAATTAATCTTTTCTATATTCACATATAATTTGATTTGATATAATGAAATAAATCAACAAGGAGGAATATGGATACACCAAATTCAAGTTCTTTTAATGATGAAAGTCAGGCTGCTAATAACAAGACGGATACGAAAAAAATTCCCCTTTCGGATCCAATTGAACAATCTCCTCTTGAACAACGCTCCGGAGATTTTAAAACTCCTGCGGAAACCAGCCCTGAGTCAAATGTTGGCAATGCGTCTAACGTACAGAGTGAACCAGATGCCGTTATACCGCCGACATCACCGGGGTTAAACGAAACTCCGAGCTCTCCAGCACGAGATGTAAATCAAGCACCACCTCAAACAGAAGACACAGACTTGTTCCTTCAAAGTATTTTGAATGATAAAAAAACTGAACCGCCTAAGACTGATACAACTCCAGGAGGTTATAATCCGCCTGAGCAAGCTCAGCAGGAGGTCCCAATTAATAGCCAAAATGTTAGTTCTGCCACAAATGTTGACTTAGCGGGGCCCGCGACAAATGTACCAGAGAATCAACAGGGGACAGCAAATGTTGCTAGCGAGCAAACTCAAGGTCCAATAAATCCGGCGGCACCCACAGATTTAACTGGTGCGCAGCCGCAACAGAGTACGGGTCCGACTATGCAGGATATTGTGCCTGCGGATAAAAATGCCAAAACCAATGATAAGGATAATATATTTGCCGGCAATCAGCCCCCCAAAGGAGGCAGTAGTTTGAAGATAATTGGGGCAATTATTATCGGTTTGATTATTATCGGAATTGTTTTTTATCTCTATAGCGCTTTCTTCTCAGGCAAGTCTGCAACGGTATCTCCTCAGAATGCGGCGTTGACATCCCCAGCCGCGTCTCAAAGTTCATCAGGTCTTAATACGAACGATACTAAGAGAAAAGAGGATATCACCAAAATACAATCGGCGCTGGAAAAATATAAAACTGCAACTGGTTCGTATCCACAGGCCAGCAACATTATTTTTCTTTCCGATCCGGGCAATGTATTATCGGTCGCACTCATACCGGATTATTTAAGTGCTTTACCTTCAGATCCGGATCCGTTGAGAAAATATGGTTATAAAAGTGACGGTAGCACTTATGAATTAACGGCTGTTTTTGATAGCGCCGATGATCCGAACGTAAAAGTTGAAGGAAATCTAAATGTTTATACGTTGACGCCATCTTCTCCATCTTCCGATACGACTGTTCAGGCAACCGACACGTCAACCGCGAGTGATTCTAATGCAATTAACTACAATAATGGATCTTTACCTCAAGAATAAAGGAGGATCATGATTATTTTATGGATTGTCTTAATACTTGTTGCCGTTTTGTTGCTTTGGGTTATAGCTGTCTATAATGGTTTGGTAAATCTTGCGACGCGAACTGATGAAGCGTGGAGTGATATAACAGTCCAATTGAAAAGACGATATGATTTGATTCCAAATTTGGTCTCTGCGGTAAAAGGATACGCTAAACATGAAAAAGGGGTATTTGAAAAGGTAACGGAAGCCCGAGCGGCAGCTATTGGAGCAAAAGATATGAAAGATAAGGAAGGGGCAGAAAATCAATTGTCAAAAACCCTAAAATCTCTTTTTGCTGTCGCAGAAAATTATCCTCAGCTTAAGGCCAATGAGAACTTCCTCTCACTCCAAGAAGATTTGACGGACACGGAAAATAAGATTGAAGCATCTAGAAGATTCTATAACGCCAATGTCAGGGATTTTAACATCAAGATCAAAGTTTTTCCTAATAATGTCTTTGCCAATATGTTAGGTTTTACATCGAGGAAACTCTTTGAAGTTGCTCCAGCAATGGCTCAAGAAATTGAAAAAGCACCAAAAGTTGAGGCTTGATAAAGATGAGTAGGAAATATTTGATAATAATTGCTGTAATAATTGTTTTAATAGCCGGCTATTATTTCTTTTTTTATAGAAGAAATGGTTCTTTGAGTTCAGCTCCGTCACAAACAATCAGTGATCAAGGAATAAGTGTTCAAAACGGTGCTGAGACGGATTCTTTGACATATATCAAAGAACCGGACAAAGAAAAATTTTCGGTTGACGTTTATCCCGGAGCGCAGGCGAAAGAGAGTGAAATCGCCGCAAATTTCGATATTCCGGAGGGGAAATTTAAGACCGCTACGTTTTTCACCAAAGATTCTGTGCAGAAGGTTGTCAATTATTACTCGTCTGCGTTTGGCGGCGATTTGGGAAACCAGCAATATAAAGCCGGAGGAGTAGATTATTACGTGGTCTACAATAAAAATACCCTGAAAACATTTATTATTATTTCGTCTAAGACATCTGGTGAAACACAAATGCAAATAATTGATCAATTATAAGCAAGTGAGAGAAACAAGCTTTAAAAAAATTGCCGTCAAATCATGGGACGAAGTTCTCGATTATTGGATTTTTGTTTCAACCCTAGTATTAACTCTCACTCTAGCGCTGTATTTTATTAGATATTTTTTACTTCTTGCGCTAAATTTGTTTCACGGCGAGTGGCTGATTTTTTTCTCTATAGTGTTTTTGCTGATTGAAGTTGTGCTTGTAATATTTGCGATCGAGTGTATTATTCTTTGTTCAATTTTATTGCACGAGAAAAAAAGAATTTCGATCTTAGATGTTATCCAAGACTCCTACGAGAAATATTACCGTTTTTTGCCAACCATCCTTTTGTTCATTGTTGTTAGCGCTGTTTCTCTTATTCTATTCGTTATTCCTGCTTTTTTTGTTGTGCCTAAATATTCGCTCTCGCTTGTAATTTGTCTCAGGGAAAGTAACGACCCAGTACGTGCATTAAAAAGGAGTGCAAAATTAACAAGAGGGAATTTTCCTGCTTCTTTTTGGGTTGTAATAACATCAGCAATTTTGTTTCTTGTGATTAGGATACCAATTGTTGGTTGGTTATTCGGTGTCTTTTTTGCTGTGCCTTTTATTGCAAACACTCTCGTGTTACTCTATTATGAGTTGAAAAAAACTTACGTATAATCCGTGGACGAAAAAGAAGCAAAAGTTAGAATCAAAGCACTTAGGCGTGAAATTAAAAAACAACGTTATTTTTATCATGTTCTGAACAAATCTGATGTTTCTGATGATGTTCGGGATAGTTTGATGCATGAATTGGTAAAACTGGAAGAACAATTCCCGCATCTCAGAGACCTGAGTTCTCCGAGTCAGCGAGTTGCAGGAAAACCGCTCGATAAATTTAAAAAAGTGAAACATGCAGTCAAGATGATATCTTTAAATGATGTTTTTAGTAGTAAGGAACTGAATGAATGGGAAGGGCGGATTAGACGAATTTCCTCGTCTGAAGCCGTTGATAAATCTGGATATTTCTGTGAATTGAAAATGGACGGTCTTGCTGTTTCTATTATTTATGAAAAAGGACAGTTGATTCAATCAGCAACGCGAGGTGATGGAGTAACGGGTGAAGATATTACTAATAATATTAAGACAATCCCCTCAATTCTTCTTCAGTTAAATAAGAATTCTAAATATTTTTCCAAAGTGAAAGAGGGAAATTTTGAAGTACGTGGCGAAGCTTATCTGGAAAAGAAAGAGTTCGCGAATCTCAATAGGATTCAGAAAGAGAGGGGGCAAGCTGTTTTTGCTAATCCTAGAAATGCTGCAGCGGGATCTCTGCGCCAGCTGGATCCTTGCATTACAGAGTCGCGGAACCTAAAATTTGCTGCATATGAAGTTATTACAAATTTTGGTCAAAGGACACATGAGGAGGAGCATGAAATTGCCGAATCATTTGGCATCCCGGTCATTAAGGAAAATAAATTTTGTAGGAATATAGAAGAAGTTAAGAACTTCCACAAGAAGATATCGAAGTTTAGAAATAAACTACCTTTTTTGGTGGATGGAATTGTGGTAGTGGTAAATGACGAGAAATTAAGAGCGCATCTTGGGATTGCTGGAAAATCTCCGAGAGGAATGGTTGCATATAAATTTTCTCCCAAACAGACAGAGACTGTCGTTAAAGATATAGTTTTACAAGTGGGACGAACAGGTGCAGTTACACCGGTGGCAATTTTCGATCCTGTAGAAGTTTCAGGATCAACGGTTTCCAAAGCAACATTGCACAATTATGACGAAATCAAGAGAAAAGATGTGAGAATTGGTGACACAGTCATAATTCAAAAGGCGGGTGATGTAATTCCGGAAGTTATTAGTGTCGTAAAATCTTTACGGTCAAGCTCGGCAAAAGAATTTACTATGCCAGAGACGGTCCACGGGAGCAGGATAGTCCGTCACGAGGGAGAAGTAGCCCATTACGTTTATGATAAAAGCATTCGCGAAGTTGAGAGAAGAAAATTTGAACATTTTGTTTCACGTTCGGCATTTAATATAGATGGTTTAGGACCACAAATAATTAAAAAGTTTTTAGATAACGGTTTGATATCGGATTTTGCTTCAATTTTTAAACTAAGAGGCGAAGACATAAAGAAATTAGATGGTTTTGACGATAAGTCATCTCAAAATTTAATAGATGCAATTAATAATTCAAAGGAAATTGAGTTTTCGAAATTTTTATATTCACTCGGGATTAGATTTGTAGGCGAAGAAACCGCATTTGATTTGGCAAAATATCTTATTGAAGAAAAGAGCATAAGCTGCTCAAATATGATAAAAATTCTTGAGAATATAAAAATTGAGGATATTACCAGGGTGTTTGATGTTGGGGAAAGAGTAGCTCGGAGCGTTGTCGATTATTTTAATAACAAAAAGAATATTGATCTGATTGAAAGATTGTTAGATGCCGGGATAAAAATCACATTTCCCAAGTTGAATCGAAAAAAAAAGAAGTTAAACAATCAGATATTTGTTCTAACAGGAACTTTGGAAATAATGACGAGAAATGAGGCGGAATCTTTGATTAGAGATAATGGCGGCAATGTCTCGTCGTCTGTTTCGAAAAAAACGAGCTATGTTGTTGCTGGCTCAGATCCTGGGAGCAAGTATGATAATGCACGCAGTCTCGGGGTCCATATAATAAGCGAACAACAATTTATCAACATGCTTAAGTGAATAATTCTCTTGTGATATGGTTCAAATAGTGATATATTTTGATTGTGAAAATAACCGAGCAAACAATCAAAAAGGTAGCCGAACTCTCCAGGTTAAAATTTGAAGGCAGACAAACAACGGAATTTCTGGCTCAGTTTTCGTCTATTATTGAATTTGTCAATCAGATAAATGCGGTTGACGCAAAGGACATTAAAGTTACTTATGAGGTAACAGGATTAAAGAATATTTTTAGGGAAGACAAGATAGAATGTCTTGATTTTGATCGTGGAAAATTGTTAATTAATACACCAATTTTAGAAGGTACGGAAATAATCGTCCCGGCGGTTTTCGGAGAGAAAAATGATAAATGAGCTGTCAAATGAGATTGATTTAGGTAAAACAACGCCAAGTAGATTGACGGCGCGTTATTTACGCCAAATAAAAAAAATTGATTTTAAACTAAAATCCTTTTTGCGAACCAGAGAAAAAGAGGCGTTAGCCGAAGCGCAAGAAGCCGATAAAAGAGTGAAGTTGGGTAAGAGAATGTCTAAAATTGACGGTCTCCCAATTTCTATCAAGGATATTATTTGCCTTATGGGCGAAGAGACTACAGCAGCATCAAACATTTTAAAAGGATTTATACCTTCATATGATGCAACAGTGGTTAAAAAGCTTAAAGATGCCGGAGCAATAATTATCGGCAAGAATAACTTAGATGCTTTTGCTCATGGATCTAGTACGGAAAATTCTGATTTTTTTGCAACGAAAAATCCTTGGGATCTTAGTAAAGTGCCAGGGGGATCGTCAGGCGGTTCGGCTGCTGCAGTATCAGCCGAACTTTCAGTATTTTCAATTGGGACTGACACAGGTGGATCGATTAGGCAACCGGCAAGTTTTTGTGGAGTTGTTGGGTTTAAGCCGTCTTACGGTCGTGTATCAAGATACGGTGTTATCGCTATGGCGTCGAGCTTGGATGTGGTTGGGCCAATTACCAAAAATGTTGCAGATGCAAAGGAAGTATTTAACATAATAAAAGGTGTAGATAAGTTGGATGCTACGACAATCGAGAAGAAAAATAGGGGAAATAAAAAAAGTTCCGCTAAAGCAAAAGTTGGAATTATTAGGGGCATCGAAGACAGAATTAAAGATAAGTCAACGAGAGTGGCATATTTAGGATCAATCGAGGTTTTGAAAAGATTAGGTTATCAAATACAAGATTACGATTTTGGTTTTCTCGATCTTGGTTTGCCGGTTTATTATATTCTGCAGACAGCTGAAGTAAGCTCCAACTTATCAAGATATGACGGGATGAAATATGGATATTCTCTCTTGAGGGAAGAACAAGATCTTACTCTTAATGATGTTTATTTCAACTCGAGAACGATCGGATTTGGGGAAGAAGCAAAGAGAAGAATAATGCTGGGAAATTTTGTTCTCTCAAGTGGCTATTATGATGCGTATTATAAAAAAGCAATGCAAATTCGAACGCAAATAATAGATGGGTATGATCAGATATTTAACGAATGCGAGTTTATATTAACTCCGGTGAGTCCTTCCATTGCTTTTACCCAAGGCGAAAAGACGTCGGATCCGGTAGAAATGTATTTGGAAGATTTATTCACAGTTGTAGTAAATTTAGCAGGACTGCCGGCTATCAGTATGCCATATAACGTTTCTGAGTCTGGCTTGCCAACTGCAGTGCAATTTATAGCGCCTTATTCGATGGATGAAGAACTGTTAGATTTTTCGCGAGAATTTGAGAAAAAAGTTAATTTTAAAGAGAAACCACAGATATGACAAAAAAGAGATTTGAAGACAATTTAGCGCAGAATATATTTTCCGCGATTGAAAAAGGGTTCTCTTTTGTTTCTACTCTTATATCAGGGAAACCAAAATGCGCCTCTGAACTTGCAAGTACAATAGAGAGAAAATTGAGCGAGATAAATAGTCTTGATGACAAATCGAAAATTATTGAGTATGACAAATTGACTAGTTATACATTAACGAAGATGGGTGTAAGAGGCGAGACTTTTTCACAGAAGATAAAAAATTATAAGAAGTATATAAGGGAGAGTGAATATAGAGATATATGGAGGGCTCATATTGTAAGGAATAAAATATCGCACGAGATAGATTATAACCCCCCACTTAATGAGTTAAAAGACGCTCAGATAAAGTTCTATAAATTTTTAAGGAGAGTAAAAAGTGAGTGACTTTAAGATAATAATAGGTTTGGAAATTCACGCCCAGCTTAATACTAAAAGTAAGATGTTTTGCTGCTGTGATAATGACTCTCAAGGTAAAAAACCTAATACCGTTGTTTGTCCAATCTGCCTCGGAATGCCTGGAACACTTCCTATGCCGAATAAAGAAGCAATCCTCAAAACGCTTAAACTCGGGAAAGCTCTTTCCTGTGAAATTCCTAATTATTCAAAATTTGATCGTAAGCACTATTACTATCCCGATCTGCCAAAAGGCTACCAGATTTCCCAATATGATATGCCCTTATGCATTGGCGGCAATGTTAGTTTGGAATTAAATGGTGTGATGAAATCGGTTAAGTTGAATAGAATCCATCTTGAGGAAGACGCTGGTAAATTAATTCATTTGAGTAAAAATACGATCGTAGACTTAAATAGGGCAGGTACTCCTCTTGTCGAAATTGTAACAGAGCCAGTGATATCTTCCCCGGCGGAGGCAAAGGAATTCATGAGATCATTACAAAAGATATTGAGGCAACTTAATGTTTCGAATGCGGATATGGAAAAGGGGCACTTGAGGTGTGATGCTAATATCAGCGTTATAAGAAGCGACCAATCTTCGAAAATAATTGAAATAAAAAATCTTAATTCGTTTAAATTTGTGTATAGGGCATTGGAATTCGAGATCAATAGACTCACTTCAGATTTTGAAGGAAATATTGGGCCAGGCAAGCAAACACGAGGGTTTGATAGTAAGCGTTCACAAACTTATCCCCAAAGACTGAAAGAAGAAGCCAGTGATTACAGATATTTCCCGGAGCCCGATATCCCGACTATAGATACGACGCTCTTGAAGATAGAGGAGGTGGATAGTGAGCTGCCATCAACTTTTGTTCTTAGAGTGCATGAAGAGTATAATCTTTCAAAAGAAGTAGCCAAGAAATTGACACATAATCTTGAACTGATGAGCTGCTTTATCGTGCTTGAAGGGAAGTTAAATCACGACTCGTTAAAAAGGTCAGCAAATTGGTTAGCAAATGAAAAAATTCTCAGGATAAACCCAGATTTGCTTGTTACCTTGAATAGGTCAATTGAAAAGAGTGAGATCAACTCCTCGCAGGCAAAATCTATTTTAAGATCTGCTGTGGATGAGGAAGATATTGTACAGCAAATCAAAAAGTTTCGATCTAACGATGGTAGAGATATCGATGGGGTTCGAAAAATTATCGATAAAGTAGTAGAATCAAATAAGAAGGAAAAAGAAAAATATTTGGCAGGCAAAAAACAAATTTTAGGTTTTTTTATCGGTCAAGTTTTGGGTGAGTTGAAAGGCAATGGTAACCCGGAAGAAATATCGCAAATGTTAAAATCTAAACTGGATGGGAAATAATATGGAAGAAGTAAAGGAAAAAAAGAAGAGTTCGAGAGTTGTTAAAGGACTTCGTGAAATCAAATATGAATTTGCCAGAACACTTACAGGTTTAATTTCTTCGGCTTTTGCTCTTATTGCTGCTCTAGCATGGAATGACTTGGTGAAAAAAGGTATTGATAGATTTTTCCGTACCGAAGAAGGTTCATTAAAGTCGCAATTAGTTTATGCAATTATAATTACAGTTATTACAGTTTTCGTTTCTTATTATTTGGGTAAGTTTGTAGCAGAAAAGAAAGTTGAGAATTCCGAAAATGAATCATGAAGGTTACGCAAGAAGGAGAATAAATTGGACGATATAAAAGAGAATAAAAGGACACTAATAACTTTTATTGTAGTACTTAGTTTGGTTTGTGGAGTAGTCGGTGGAGTATTGGGTGTAACTTTGACTATTAATTCGAGTTCTTTGCAAAAAATGTTAGGGATTGAAAATAGCAATGGTTTACCAACAGTCACAAAGGAAGAAAAAATTTCTGTTAAGGAAGACTCGGCGGTAGTAGATGTAGTCAATAAAGTGTCCCCCGTTGTGGTAAGTATTGTATTTACAAAAGATGTCCAAACGATTGATCCTTTCAGTATGTATTTCGGCGGAGACGGATCGACAACGCAACAACAAGGAAGCGGGAGTGGATTTATTCTTACCTTAGACGGTCTTGTCGTGACTAATAAACATGTGGCAGATGTGGAAGGCGCTAAATATACGGTGATTACTAACGACGGAAAGACGTACGACGCAAAAGTATTGGCGCAAGATCCGATTATGGATATGGCGGTGCTGAAAATTGATGCAAACGGATTGCCGGTCGTGGACTTTGGCGATTCAGACGAACTTGAAGTTGGACAGCGTGTTATCGCAATCGGTAATGCTCTTGGTGAATTTCAAAACACTGTTACGGTTGGCGTACTATCCGCCAAAGAAAGATCTGTTGTGGCAGGAGATGCGACTGGCCAGGGTTCAGAATCCTTGGATGGTCTCCTGCAGACCGACGCGGCAATTAATGAAGGAAATTCCGGCGGGCCAATGTTAAATCTTAAAGGTCAGGTAATTGGCATAAATACAGCTACTGTATCTAAGGGTCAAGCCGAGGGAATTGGTTTTGCAATACCAATAAACTCGGTTTTATCGGTGCTTGAGTCTGTTAAGAAAACTGGCAAACTCGTTAGGCCATATTTGGGTGTAAAGTATGCGTTAGTTGACAAAAGAATCGCGGGAATGAAAAATCTAAAAGAGGAAACTGGCGCGATTCTGGTAAGCGGTGATACTGATAATGCACCGGCTGTGATTCCCGGTTCCCCAGCGGATAAAGCAGGTCTAAAAGAAGGCGATGTAGTTTTGAAGGTAGGAAATGATACTATAGACCAACAACATTCTTTAGTTAGAATCCTTACCAAATATTCGCCAGGTGATAAAGTGACGCTAAAAGTATCCAGGGACGGGAAAGATATGAATGTGGATGTAACTTTGGGGGAAATTAGTTCGTAACAGCCAGAACTCTATTGTAACCGGACGGATCTTTCATGATACTGATTTGAGATTTTGGAAATAATTTTTTGCAATATTTTTTTAGATTTTGTTGGTTGTATCCAATCTCGAGGATAATATATATAGATCTATTCATTTTGGAGATTTGCATGAGTAACTTTTCGATCAAGTAAGTTGGATATCCAGGAGAAACAAGAGCTCGTTTCGGATCGGCCAAATTCCGTGCCTCACTTTTATTTAAATAAGGCAAATTAGCGATAATTATATCGGGCAGGATATTAACGCTTTCAAGGAGATTACTTACGATAAAATTAATTTTTGTATTGTGCCGGAGAGAATTTTTTTGGGCAATCTTTAGAGCTTTTTTTGAAATATCTGTGGCAAAATAATTCTGGTATGGTGCTCTCTTTGCCAAGCTGATAATCAAGGCTCCACTCCCCGTTCCTATTTCAAGAATTTTCAGATTTTTCTTTTTACCGATAATTTTAAAGGTTTTTTGCAAAATCAATTCAGTTTCTGGTCGTGGAATTAGAACATTTTTATTTATAAAGAAAATATTCCCGTTAAAAGACGCTTGAAAAAAAATATATTCTATCGGCTCGCCGGATTTGTATCGATCGATGTTTTTTTGAACTCTACGCAATTTAGAATTTGAGAATATGAGATTTTCTTTTTCGATAAAAAATCTCTCCGGAGAGATTTTAAGGGTTCTTTGGATAATCTCTTCGGTCTTATTTTTTTCTACAGTCGATTGTTTGGTAAATTCAGACGCTTTCATCTTTGAGCTGGCTAAGAATATCGGCATCAATTAATTGGTCTATAATCGGCTTGATTCTTCCGGCGAGTATATTTTCAATTTGGCTGAATGATTTATTGATTCTGTGATCGGTAATCCTATCTTGCGGAAAATTATAGGTTCGGATTTTTTCGCTTCTATCTCCTGAACCAATCATCGAAAGGCGCTTCTGACGTAAATCAGACTGTTTTTTGTTATGTTCTTTTTGCCATAATCGGCTGCGCAGGATTGACATCGCTTTATCCCGGTTTTTCAATTGCGATCTTTCGTCTTGGCAAGTGACTACGATTCCGGAAGGCGAATGCGTGATTCTTACTGCCGAGTTTGTAGTATTGACTGACTGACCTCCGTGGCCCGAAGAATGGAAAGTATCAATGCGAATATCCTTAAGATCCACCTCGACTTCTCGGGATGTTATTTCCGGCAGGATAACAACACTTGCCGCAGAGGTATGAACCCGACCTGATTTTTCCGTCTTTGGAATTCTTTGTACACGGTGAACTCCCCCCTCATATTTTAAATAGCCGTAAGCATATGGTCCTGAGATTGTGGCAATTAATTCCTTAATGCCTCCAATAGACGAATCATTTTTGGAATTGATCGTAACTTTCCAACCCATAATTTGCGCGAACTTGAGATACATTCTCGCAAGGTCTGCAGCAAAAAGTTCTGCTTCGTCCCCACCCGTTCCAGATCTGATCTCCAAAATAGCATTGTGACTGTTTAATCCATCGGATTCGAATATATCGGTTTTTATTTTATTGATTTCTTCGGAAATGAGCTCGTGGAATTCTTTATCTTTGGAATTATCCAATAATTCCAAAGATTCTTTCAGTTTGGATATTTTTTCATTCATGTTCGGTCTCCTCGAGTGCTATTTTGGTTCTTCTTTTTTGTCAGACGAATTTTTCTTAGTAGATTTATTTTTGAGCGATTTATTTTCAGTATCTTTTGAAGCCGGAGTTTCTTTGAATGACTTTGATTTTTCGAGTCTTGCTCGGAATTTATCGACTCTTCCGGCGGTATCTATCAGTTTTTGATTGCCGGTGAAAAACGGATGGCACTGAGAACAGATTTCTGTTTTGATCATTTCTTTTGTCGAGCCAACTTCAAATTCGGCCCCACAGCTGCAGACTGCCTTAGCTTTATCAAAATATTTTGGATGAATGTCTTTTTGCATTTTTATTTTTTATAAATTTAGTAACAAAATTATCTTAACAGATTCATACTTTAGTTTCAATAGTCGAGACAAGAAGATAAATGACTCTTTGCGGGGAAGGTCTATTCGAAAACCGCTTTACTGTATTATAAATAATAAGAGTCGGCATATATTAATTTTTGGGCTTTGATTTATCATTGTTGACTATTCGCTTCTTTTACCCTATAATTCTCTTGAAAGAAAGGAATTATTTTTTATGGTTAAAACATCAGAAATTCCCTCAGTCAAAGATTTGTTTAAAGCTGGCGCCCATTACGGTCACCGCAAAGATAAATGTGATGCGAGAGCTAAAGATTATATTTATATGTTTAAGGACAAAATTGCCGTTATTAATTTGGCAATGACACAAAGATCTTTGCAGGAAGCTCTTGATTATCTATCTTGTCGGGCGAAGGAAGGAGCGAGTTTTATGTTGGTCGGGACTAAGACACAGGCAAAAGAGAAAATTAGGAAAGTGGCCAGCGAGCTCAAGCAATTTCATGTAACGGACAGATGGCCGGGCGGACTTCTGACCAATTTTGCCGAAGTGAAAAAATCAATCAAAAAAATCGATAGATTCAAGGAAATGCTGGAATCGGAAAAAGGGAGCTATCTGACGAAAAAAGAAAAGCTCAAGATGCAAAAGGAACTCGATAAAATGATGAGAACTTTTGGCGGGCTTATTGGGCTGGACGGTAATCCCGATGTGATTATTATTGTCGATCCGGATACGGAAAAAATTGCGCTCAAAGAGGCGATGTCTGCGGATATTCCGGTCGTAGCTCTTACCGATGTTAACTTCAATCCTCAAAAAATCAGCTATCCGGTCGTGGCTAATGATGATTCGGTTGCCACAGTCGAGATGTTTCTTGATTTGATTAAAAATGCAATCGCAAGAAATTTGAGGCCAAAAAAGATTGAAGAGGATGGAGCGAAACCGGAATCGCCGAAGAAAACAAATAAGGAGAAGGATGAATAATATCGATTTAATTAAAAAGATACGAAGCGAAACAGGTGCGGGCGTGGTGGATATTAAAAAAGCGCTTGATGAAGCGAAGAACAATCCTGTAAAAGCGAAGGAATTATTGAAGAAAAGAGGTCTTGAAATTGTCGCCAAAAAATCGAGCCGAAATGCTGGGCAAGGAATAATCGAAAGCTATGTCCATCTCGGCAAAATCGGTGTTTTAGTGGAAGTGAATTGCGAGACGGATTTTGTGGGGCGAAATGAAGAATTTATCTCTTTTGCACACGACCTGGCTGTTCACATTGCCGCTTCCGAAGCGAAAAATATTGATGAGCTAATGAAAGAATCTTATTTTAAAGATGAAACACAAACAATTGAAGATGTTCTAAATGCACTTGTTGCAAAAATCGGTGAGAAAATTGTGGTCAAAAGATTCACTAAGTTTGTTTTGGGGGAATAAAGGTGAACAAGAGAGTTGTTCTTAAGCTCTCTGGAAATGCATTTGGTGTTAATGGTCAATATAATTTTGGGCTAATTTCGGATGTGGCTAGGAGAGTTATAGCTGCATGTAGATCGTATGAACTGATATTAATTGTCGGAGGCGGTAATATTTCACGTGGCAAGGATTGCCACAAGAACGGATTTGAAGAAGAAGTTGCGCATAATATCGGGCTTCTTTCGACAATTATCAACGGACTAATTCTTAAAAATGAACTGAATAAAATTGGCGCTGATGCACAGCTTCTGAATTCATATGGCTCGATTCCGTCTATTGAAAATTATTCGCCAGAAAGAGCAAAAGAAACTTTGGAAAAAGGTAAAACGCTGATTTGTGTAGGCGGAATAGGGATTACCGGTTATTCGACAGATTCCGGTGCCTTGTATCGGGCACGCGAGTTGAATGCAGATTTGGTTCTTAAAGGTTCGAGAGTTGATGCAATTTATGATGATGATCCGGAAAAAAATCGGCGGGCGAAAAAAATTAAAGAAATTTCGTATAATGATTATTTAAAGAAAGATCTTAAAGTGATAGATAAAGATGCGGCTTTAATTGCTAAAGAGCATAGAATAAAAATTCGAATTTTTAATTTGTTTAACGAGCAAGATCTTGCTAAAGTAATATCAGGTGACATTGGAAGTACAATTTGTTAAAGCAGGGCGGGAATGGATATTATTTCAAAATCATTAGACGAAAAATTTAGAAAAATTGAGCAACGGCTTAGGGAAGATTTTGGAGGATTAAGAACAGGACGAGCTGCATCAAGCTTGGTGGAAAATATCCAAGTATCCTATTATGGTTCTACTGCTCCGCTTAATCAAATGGCTTCCATATCTACACCGGACGCATCTCAAATTATTATCCAGCCGTGGGATAAGAATTCGCTTGGTGATATTGAATTGGCGATTCAAAATAGTGATTTGAATATCGCTCCGATTAATGATGGGTTGAGAATACGAATAGTACTTCCTCAGATGACAGAAGATAGGAGAAAAGAACTGACCAAAGCAGTAAAGTCAAAGGCGGAAGAAGCAAAGATTGCGGCGAGAAATGTAAGAAAAGAAATATGGGATAAGATACAGCAACAGGAAAAAAACGGTGAAATTACCGAAGATGATCGTGATAGCGCGCGAGATAAATTAGATGAGAAGATTTCCCTATTCAACGACAAGATCCAAAAAATTTCAGATGAAAAAGAGAAGGATATTTTAACAGTATAAGATGTTTTTACTGACACTTATTGTTTTTATTGTAATAATCGGTATTTTGATTTTATTCCACGAGTTAGGGCATTTTAGTGTGGCTAAATTTTCAGGTGTAAAAGTCGAGGAATTTGGGATAGGATTTCCACCTCGATTGCTCAAGATAAAAAAAGGCGAGACCATTTATAGCATAAACGCGATTCCTTTCGGTGGATTTGTTCGGCTTTTAGGTGAAGATGGGAAATCAGATGCCAAGAACTCGTTTAATTCGAAAAAAACCAGAATCAAGATTGCAATTATTGCTGCTGGCGTTGTTATGAATTTTATCTTTGCCGGAGTTTTATTCTCGATCGGGTATATGATTGGCATGTCCCCAATCCGACTTAATCCAGATAAGTTTGGTGGGACAAGGAAAGATATTGTAGTAGTTGGTTCAATAGTTGATGGATCGGCTGCTCAAGGAGCTGGTATCAAAGTAGGAGATGAAATTCTTGGATTTGCCTCGCCGGAAGATTTTAATACTTTTACGACGTCGCACAAAGGCCAAGAAGTTAAGATTGATTTAAAAAGATCAAAGAAAAATGAAACAAAAGATGTATTTCTTGGCCAAGGGGAAGTTCCACTGGGGGTTGGATTAATCAGTATTCCAATTGTAAAGCTCGGCTTTTTAAGAGCGATTGCAGCTGGATTTACAGAACTCGTTTATACAACTTATTTTGTTTTGAAAATGATAATTATCATTATTGGGCAATTACTTTTTCAATTTAAATTATCTCAGGATATAGCTGGACCGGTCGGTATTTTTAATATCACTGGCAGGGCTGTAAGTTTTGGGTTAGTTTATGTTTTGCAATTGGCGGCGATATTGTCGATTAATCTCGGAATAATTAATTTTATTCCATTCCCGGCTCTTGACGGAGGCAAAGCGGCTCTTCTTTTTGCTGAAGGAATAGCCAGGAGAAAATTGATTAGAGCGGAGCTCGAGAATATTTTAAGCTTAATTGGTTTTGCGCTTCTCATAATATTGCTAACATCAGTAACTGTAAGAGAAATTATTAAACTATTATGATTCATCCAATAGTTGTTGGCAATTGGAAAATGCATAATAATTATGCCGGTTCAGTATTGCTGGCTAAGGAAGTAGCGAGATATAGCGAGAAGATTAAACATATAGATATCGTTCTTGCTCCTCCCTCAATCTTTGTTTATCCCATTTATGAAAGTTTAAGAGCAAGGCCTTCAAATTTATATCTTGGTGTCCAAAATATGATGTGGGAAAATGAAGGCGCATATACAGGGGAAATATCCTCGATAATGGTTAGGGGTATCGCCGAATATGTAATTTTAGGGCATAGTGAAAGGGCGAAATTCTTTGGGGAAACGAATGAGCAGGTTAACAAAAAAATAAAAAATTGCTTGAAAAATCATCTGAATTGTATTGTTTGTATTGGCGAATATGATAAATATGATTTGGAAGATGACTACGAACGTGAATTAACTCGAATGAAAAGCGACAAAGGCATTCTTAGCGGGTTGAAGGAACGCCTTACAGGGTTGAGTGCCGAAGATTTAGAAAATGTTAGTATTGCTTATGAACCAGTCTGGGCAATTGGGACCGGCAACAACGCCTCGGGTATGTACGCTGGTGCCATAGCTTCAATAATAAAAGAATTTCTCCATAAAGAGCTTGGCATATCATCCAGCTGTCGCGTATTATATGGCGGCAGTGTTGATGATAAAAACGCGCGTGAATTTGCTGCTCAGACATCAATTGACGGCTTGCTGGTTGGTGGAGAAAGCTTAAATGCATTAAGATTTGCAAAAATTTGCAAAATAGTCTCGGAGGTAAAGAGTGGAAGATAAAAAAATTGTCAGGATCCCGTCGAATAAGCTCCTCAGGGCGGCAAATATTTCGGGCAAGAATATTTTAATTAGATTTGATTTTAACGTTCCAATTGAACAAGGCAAAATAGAAGACGATAATCGGATTATCGCAAGTCTCGAAACACTAAATTATGTAATCAAGAAAAATCCCAAAAATATTTATTTAATTGCTCACCTTGACAGACCCGGGGGCAGATTTGTTAAAAGTTTGGCTATGCTGCCTATTGCGAAAGAATTGAAGAAGTTATTAAGACTACGACATAATATAGATAAAGTTAAATTAGGCGAAAACAGAGTTTTGAAATCCGTATACAAACTATCCCCCAATATATTTTTACTGGAAAATTTGAGATTTGAGCCAGGGGAAGAGAAGAATGATCAAGGATTCGCAAAAGAAATAGCCGATATTGCCAACATATATATTATTGATGCCTTTGCGACAATGCACAGGGCTCATGCATCTACTGTCGCGATTGTGGAATTACTTCCGACATATACTGGCTTCCTAGTAGAAAAAGAGGTAAATGCGCTATTAAAAATAATCCATAATCCGGAACATCCATATATCTTTGTTATTGGAGGCGCTAAAATCGAAGATAAAATGCCGTTGATTGAAGCAGTAAGGCAAAAATGCGATCATGTCTTAGTCGGGGGAAAAGTTGCGAATGAGTGGATAATGCGGGGGCACGAACAAGGTGAAAAAGTACGACTTCCAGTTGACGGGATTAACAAGAAAGGTATCATTGTGCCAGTTAATAGTGCGACATTGAAAGAAGGTATTTTTGATATAGGTCCGCAGACAATTATGAATTATAAAAAGTATATTTCTTCTTCAAAGACTATTGTATGGAATGGGAGTCTCGGCATGGCGGAGGAGGAAAAATTTGCCTTTGCGACAAATGAAATTGCAAGATTTATTGCGAAGCAGCATGCAGAAAAAGTTATACTAGGCGGAGATACTGCAGGGGTAATTGATAGACTGAGACTAAGCAAAAATTTTGATTTTGTTTCAACAGGAGGTTCCGCATCCACGGAATTTCTTGCTGGCAAGAATCTACCGGGACTGGAAAAATTATTAAAATGAGAGAGTCATACGATATTATAAAAGACGCTTACAGTAATAAGTATGCCTTGGGAGCGTTCAATATCTTTGATGTTGAGTCTATGCGCGCTGTAATAGAAGCAGCAGGGGGACTTAAAAAAAATATTTTTATTCAGATTACAGAAAAAACACTCGAGTATATTGGTTTTGATGAAATAGTTGCAGTTATAGAAATAATCAGAAAAAAAACTAATCAAAAGTTTTTGGTTCATTTGGATCATGGGAAAGACATCGATATAATAAAAAAAGCGATGTTAAGCGGATTTGATTCAGTTATGTTCGACGGATCGCAAATAGGTTTGGACAAAAATATTTTGATATCCAGAGAAATCCGCAAAATTGCAAGAAGGAAGAATATATTATTCGAAGGTGAAGTAGGTAAAATCGGTTCGGATGATATCAAATTGCGCCGAGATTTGCCGTTTAAAACCAACCCTCCCGACGCAGTTCAGTATTGTGAGCAAGTGAAACCAGATATGGCTGCGGTTGCTTTTGGAAATATACACGGATCGGTTAATAGCAAAGAGATTCTTGACTTCTCGCTCCTTGCCAAAATTTCTGGTTTGATTAAAACGCCGCTGGTGATTCACGGCTGCTCGAATCGAAATGATCGCGAGTACAAAACCATGATTTCAATAGGTGCTGTCAAAATAAACATTGATACGGAACTTAGAGAAGCTTTTGCAAGGGAAGCAAAGAGAGTTATCGCGAGACATATTGTAGATCCGCGAATTATTATTGGACAAGGATGTGAAATGATCTCTCGAAAAGTGCGGGATAAAATCAAATTATTTTCTCTTTATAGTTAATCGCAGGATTTGAATCATCGAGGTTGATTCTGAGGTAAAATCATGCTATCGTTCCTATGTTAAAGATTTATTATGACAAAAATAGAAAGATTATCCAAGACAAGAAGGAAAGCGGCAATCAACGTTCCGGCGCAGGAAATGTTTGATCTGTTTGAAGCTGAATTTGTGAGACTATCTCCATCGGTTAAAATTGATGGCTTTAGGCCGGGTAAAGCGCCGCGAATTATGGCGATTGAGAAAATAGGCAGAGGTAAGTTAAGTTCGCTTGCGATCGAAAAAGCTGTAAATAAACACTATATATTCCTGCTTAAAGAACATGGACTTGTTCCAGTCTCACCGCCATCCGTCTCGGTTAGAAAGTACCCTGCATTTTTAGGATCACAAAGTGACGAAAAGGATGTACTGGAGTTTGAAGTTGAGTTTGATGTAATTGATAAAGTGAAAATTGGTGACTATAATAAAATAAAAACAAAAGAGATCGATAAGTCAAAATTGGAAGTATCAAAAGACGAAATCGATAAAATAGTCCAGTATCTTGCTAAACAGTCGGCTCAACTTAAGCCAGCACCCGCTGATAAAGTGCTTGAGATGGGCGACTGGGCGGAAATAGATTTTGAGGGTTCAGTCAATCACGTGAGAAAAGATCAACTCTCGAGCAAAAATTTCCCGATAATTGTTGGAGACACAAAGTTTATTCCTGGGTTCGAGGAAAAGATATTGGGCATGAAAATAGGTGAAAAAAAGACTTTTAGGATGAGGATGCCGAAACAGATTCCTGACAAAGATATCGCTGGCAAGGACGTAGAATTTGCAGTTGTGCTAAATCAACTTAAAGTGATGCAATTGCCAAAAATTAATGATGCCTTTGCGGAAAAATTTGGACATAAAAAGGTCTCTGAGATGACCGAAGCGGTCAAGAAAAATGTTATGCAGGAAAAGAAAATCAGGGAAGAGAATCAAATCAAATCGGAGATTATCAGTCAGCTGGTTAAGATGACTAAGATTGATTTGCCACAAAAATTGATCGAAGACGAGGCGCAGAGATTGAAAAATTCGCTGATCCAAGATCTTGCGACTCGCAGATTAACCATCGAATTGTATACGAAAAACATAGGTATTGACGAGGCAAAACTGTTCGCAGACCTCAAGGAACAAGCGAAAAAAAATATTATTGCCGGGATTGCTATCGGTGAAGTTGCCAAGCGAGAAAATTTAAAGGGGGATAATCTGTCAGAAGCAGTCTTTGCATATTTTACGAAAAAGCCCTAAAATATAATTATAAAGAGGGGATATGCAAATTAGAGTAAAATTATTTTGGTTTTGTATTATTGCTGGAGTTACTTTCGGGATATTTTGGTGTGTGTTTGTCCAGAGAATATATACTTCGAGGATTAAAATTGATGTTGATGTCCGCAATCCTGACAATGCAATGTTTTATGCCCCTGATTTTAAGCTGATGCGGGAGTATCTTACATTTGGGATAAACACACAAAAATTCCAAGATGACTTTAATAATGCTTATTCGGATTTAGTGTTAGTCAATCCGGACTATAAAATTTTTGCTCAAAATGACAATGATAACGAGACGATCGATATTGTTGTCAGATCATACAACCGGGCACAAGCAAAACTTATTGCTGAATCAGCTGCAAAATATTTGTCTCAAAATAGAGATTATTATTTGCCAAAAACAAGTTTCGAGATCATAACACTGCCTGAAAGCGCCACGACCAGGATACAATTTGCCGATTCCTGGTCTTATAGACTTTTTATCTCAGTATTTTTTGGTCTAATTGTCGGCTTCGTAGCGGCAATAGAATGGGAACTGCAGAAAAAGATATCTAAATAATAAACTTGAAATTTATTACTGCGCGGGAGTTGGTGCGGATTGTTTTTCTATCATTGCCTACCACAAAGGCATAAAAACCTGGGGAAATGAGCGCGCTTGCCCGCCCATGTTTATCTGTGTGCAGAATTGATATTCTGCGATTTTTGTCGTCGAATATTTTTATATCATAATTCTTGATTGGTTCGTTGTCGGAATTTCTTACTTCCATTTCGTATCTGAGAGTTGATAAGAAATAGATAATAAATAAATCGATAATAAAGATGACAAAAAAATTGTATGAAAGTCCTTGGAAATATAGAAAGGCCAGCAGGCTAACCAATCCATAAACAAGAATAACCAGCCAAAACTTGCGGTTGATCTTTATGTAATCGACAATAAGAGGATTTCTCTTCACTTGGTTTACTCGGTGAAGTTTTAGAGTGATTGTTTCTTTCGGGAGATTTAGGTTAACTTTCAGGTCGCGAATGAGACTCTCGTAGCCAAACTTAACTGCGCTCAAGTAAATTTTCTGCCTTTTTATTTTGAAGCGAAATTCCCCGAGATTATTGGTTAGGGTTCTTCCCAGTAGCTTTCCGCTGATTGAGCGTGCTTCGAC
>Ga0210057_1002468_pt1 | contig 26367 bp, 27 predicted proteins | sample CryGeyCG2114_010_2_FD_183968 | JGI IMG/M metagenome (GOLD analysis project Ga0210057, IMG submission 183968) | Groundwater microbial communities from aquifer - Crystal Geyser CG10_big_fil_rev_8/21/14_0.10 (SPAdes) (version 2) | ecosystem: Environmental > Aquatic > Deep subsurface > Groundwater ...
TGTTTTTCGCTGGCCCAAAACATGTGGCAATAAAAGTGGTTGCTTCTTATACTGAAGATCAAATTATTACCACCGCCCCTGAACAGATAGTAGCAATAAAAAGAGCTAAAGAAGAATTAGAATAAAAAATGCCAGTTGAAACTTTAGAAAAACCAGAAACAGAAACTCTCTCAGAAGAAAAAGAGCCAACTGAAGAAGAAATAGCTGCCTCGGTTCAGCCTGGTAAGGCCAATCCTCTTGATCCTGATTTTCTTTTAATTCTTTTTTTAGTTGCTATTCCGGCCGATATTTTAGATTTTGTTTTGGATACAGTAGGTTTACCAACAATTGTTGGAAAGATTATTGGAATTATACTTGATATCTTCACCTTTCTTATTATTGGTATCTGGATGTACTGGAAAGGGAAAAAATTTGGAGTAAGTGGGAAATTAGGAGAAAGTCTAAAAACAATGAGAGGTGAAGCCTTAAAAAGGATTCAGTCCCAAATTTCTAAAAGAGTAGGTAGTAGAGTATTAAGAAGAGTTTTATTACGAGCAGTCCCGGCTCTATTCGTTGAGTTTGCTCCTGGCGTGGGTGTCTTTACTTCCTGGACACTAGTAGTAATTAGTATGTTATTTTAATTTATTTTATAATAAAATAGTTATGTATTTTTTGAAAAAATCCTTAATAATATTATCTTTTACCACTTTTTTAATTATTATTTTAGGTGGTTTTTGTTTTGCCGGAGAGGGAAAGCCTTTAGAATTGCAATATCCCCGTATTCCCGGAGCTCCGGCTATAACCTCAACTCAAACCCTTTTGCCAGATTATGTAAAGTATATTTTTAATTTAGCGATTGGAGTTTCGGGGTTAATTGCTTTTGGAGTTTTAATTTTTGCTGGTATTCGTTATTTAACTTCAGTAGGTAATCCTACTACTATGCAAGACGCTAAAGACCAGATTTTTTCTGCTTTTTTGGGCCTTATTATTTTACTCTGCGCCTGGATAATTTTAACCACCATTAATCCCCAATTAGTAATTCTTGAAATGCCGTAATTATAAAATAAGGAATTTTCCCTATTGTTCGCTGTTTATAATTTTAAGGATGCGGCCTTATCACTACTCTTCTCTCTGGCTCTTCGCCAACACTTTCAGTTGTCACATCTCGACGGCTAGCTAATTCCAAATGAATAATTCTTCTTTCATAGGCGGCCATTGGGAATAATTGTTTTTCTTTTTTAGTTAAAACAACTTCGTCAGCAATAGATCGAGCAAGCTCTTTTAAATATTCAATTTTTTTCTTTTTATAATCCTGGATATCTAAATCAATAAAAAATTGGTCTTGAATTTTCTTTTTTAAAATCATCTTTAAAAGATGTTGAATTTCGAGTAGGGTTTGGCCCTTCTCCCCAATTAAAATCTGAGGTTCTTCAATCCTTAAATTAATTGGAATAGTTGTTCCTATTGGTCGTCCAACCTCAATTTTAACTTCGATTGTCATTTTTTGAAAGAATTCCTCGATGATTTCTTTAATTGTCTTTAAGTCAGCTTGATTAATCATGTTTTAGCTTCCTTGCCCAGCGCCAGAGGAAGTTTTGGTTTGGGGCCTTAAAATAAAATATTGTTGAATAATTGAAAATATTGTGAATACTACCCAATAAAGGGCGATGGCTGAAGGAAGTTTTAGACAAATAAAAATAGCAAAAATTGGGAAGAGATAAGTCATTTGCTTTGTCATCATCTGAGAAATGTCGGGGTTTTTGCTTTTTGACTTCGGGGTTTTTGGGGCTGTTTTTAGTTGAAAATATTGACTAACTCCAGCTAAAACTGCCAGAATAATATTTGGTTGGGTGAGATTTACTATTCCTAAAAAAGTTGGGTCGATTTGACTAATCTGGGGAACAAAACTATAGAGATGAATTTGTTCTTTTAATTGAAGTCCTTTCCAGAAAACTCTATAAAGGGCAATTAGAATTGGTAATTGTATAAGAATGGGTAGGCAGCCTGAGAAGGGATTAATTTTTTTCTCTTTATAAAGCTCCATCATTGCTTTTGTCTGTTTTTCTCGATCTTCTTTGTATTTTTCTTGAATTTCTTTAATTTTTGGTTGAAGCTCAGATAGTGCTTTTTGAGACTTAAGGGCTTTGGTCCCGAGAGGGTAAAAAAGAAATTTTATTAAAACAGTTAAGGCAATAACTGCTATTCCAAGGTCTTGACCTGGTAAATATTGATAGAACAAAAAAAGAATATTTAAAAGGGGACGATATAAAGCCTCATTAAAAATTGTAATTAAAAATTCCATTTTTTTATTTTAATAAATCCACTCCGCCAGGATGAAGGGGATGGCATTTGAAAATTCTTTTTAATCCCAAAAAAATTCCTTTTAGAACGCCGTATTTTTTTACAGCTTCTAAAGTATAATAAGAACAACTTGGATAAAACCGGCAAGCGCCCACTGGGATAAATAAACTTAAAATTCCTTGGTCTGGGGATAAAATTTTCTGATAAAATTTTATTATTTTTATAACGAAATTTTTTAACATTTTATATTAATTTTGCTCTTTTTAAAATTTTTTGAACCTCGTCTTTAAAATTTCTAAAACTTTCCTTTTCAGCGTTTGGTTTAATTATTAAAATTATATCGAATCCTTTTTTGATTTTTGGAAGATTTGTTTTTATAATTTCTCTCAATCTTCTTTTAATTTTATTACGTATTGTAGATTTTTTTGAAACTTTTTGAGAAATAATAAAACCAAATCGATTAATACTAAAATTATTTTTAAAAATTTTTAAAAATAAAAAATCTCCACTATATCCTTTTCCTTTTTTAAATATTTTATCAAAATCTTTCTTTTTAGTGATTCGATTTATTTTAGGCAACATTGAAAACAAAGTCTAGGGTCTAAAATTTATTTTTTATCTCGGCTATACTGTAAGTTTCCGTCTTTTTTTCTTTCTCCTTTGAGACAAAATCCTTTTTCCTCCTTTTTGACTTTTTCTAGTTAAAAAACCGTGAACGCGTTTTCTTTTTTTTCTTTTAGGTTGATATGTAATGCTCATGTTTTAATTTTTTTTAAAACTTTTAAAATCTGAAGTCAGTATACTATTAAATTTTAAATTAGTCAATTTTAAAAAATTAACTAATCAACAAACCATTAAATTCCCCACATTTTCTCCACAAATTATTAACAAAGAAATTTATTTTTATCTTATTTTCTTTTTATTTGACATGTGGTATAGTATATCTACGAATTACAAATGTTTATGAATCTACGAATTGGTTTTTATTTATAATAACCATACCTAAAAAGAGATAAATAAAAAATGGGTAAAAATTAAACCTCATTTAAAAAAGGACACAAGGTTCCTAAAGAATGGAGGGAGAAAATAATTAAGGCTCTAAGGGGCAGAAAAATTCCCGAAGAAAGAAGGAGGAAGCTTATAGGAAGAAAATTATCTGAAGAAACAAGAAAGAAAATATCACAAAATAACGGGCTAAAAGGAGAGAAACACTGGCAATGGAAGGGTGGTATCACTCAAAATAAAGAATACCGTAGTTGGATTAAAAACAAACATAATAGATTAAAAATGTTAGCTGAAGGTAATTATACTTGGGAAGAATGGAAGGGCCTAAAAAAGAAATATAATTATAGTTGCATTATATGTGGCAGGAAAGAACCCGAAGTTAAATTAACAGCGGATCATATTATCCCAATTAGTAAAGGAGGAATAAATTGGATTTCAAATATTCAACCATTATGTCAAAGTTGCAATTCCAGAAAAGGAAAAAGGTTAATTGCAACCATATAAATATAATAAAAAATTAAAAAATAAAATCGTGACTAACGAGGAGCTTTGGCAAGCTGTTTTGGCTGAAATTGAGTTAAATATTTCTCGAGCAAATTTTGTTACTTGGTTTAGAAATACTGGAATCCTCTCTAAGAAAGAGGAACAAGTTTTAATTTCCGTCCCCAACTCTTTTACAAAAGAGTGGTTAGAAAATAAATATAATCATTTTATCTTAAAAGTTCTTCAAAAACTCGATGGAGGTATTAAGGAAATTCAGTATATTATTGAGAAGCCTACATTAAAATCTTCTCCCCTTAAAAAAGTTATACCTCTAATTGACCAAGATTTCCAACTTAAATTAAAAGAAACAGATAAGGAAACCAATCTTAATTGCCGTTATTCTTTCGAAAATTTTATTGTCGGCCCTTTTAATGAATTGGCTCATGCCGCTGCTTCAGCTGTTTCAAAAAATCCTGGCTCTGTTTATAATCCCTTATTTATTTATGGCGGAGTAGGATTAGGGAAGACTCATTTACTACAAGCAGTGGGAAATGATGTTGTTAAATACTTCTCTGGTAAAAGAGTTAAATATATTCCTACTGAAAAGTTTACTTCTCAAATAGTGGCAGCTATTCGAAATCACGAAACCGAACAATTTCGGATCAAATATCGGGGGGTTGATGTTTTAATTGTTGATGATGTTCAGTTTTTAGCCGGGAAAGAGAAAACCCAGGAAGAATTTTTCCACACTTTTAATGATTTATATGAGAGAGGGAATCAAATAATTCTCTCTTCGGATCGTGCTCCAAAAGCGATTGCTTCTCTCGCAGAAAGAGTAAGGTCGCGTTTTGAAGGAGGAGTAATTGCTGATATTAGCTACCCTGACTTAGAAACGAGATTAGCAATTTTAAAAGTGAAGTCCCAAGAAAGAAATATTAACTTTCCTGATGATGTTTTAAATTATATTGCTTTAAATATTCAAAAAAATATCCGAGAGTTAGAGGGGGCCCTAAATAGATTAGCCGCCCACTCAAGGTTAAATAATAAAATTCCTGATTTAGAAACGTCTAAAAACCTTTTAAAAAATTTAATTATAAGCCCGAAAAGGATTATCACTCCTAAAAAAATAATTCAGGCTGTTGCGGAATTTTATGATGTTAAGGAAAAAGAGTTAATTTCTCATTCCCGAAAAAAAGAAGTTGTCCGCCCTAGACAAATTGCGATGTACTTATTTCGAGAAGAAATAAAAAGCTCTTACCCTTTCATTGGCAGAAGATTTGGGGGGAAAGACCACACAACCGCTATCTATGCTTATGAGAAAATAGAAAGAGAAATCCAAAAAAATGATGGCCTGCTTGAGGAAATCAACTTAGTAAAACAAAGAATATATAGTTTATAACAGAACCTTAAACCTGTGAGTTTTTGGGGAATTTTTAGAGGTGATTTTTTTACCCAATTCTTTAAACAATTTATAAACAGTTTTTATTTCTCATAAATTGCTTTTAAAATAAAAATTTCCACACATCTAACTACTAATAACTACTAATAAATACTAATAAATTAAAATGAGATTTATTATTCTACATGAAAATTTAAAAGAAGGTTTAAACAATATCGAGAGAATAATTGGCAAGAATTTAACCTTACCAATTTTAAATAATGTTTTAATAGAAACAGAAAATAGTTTTTTAAAACTTTCAGCTACTGATTTAGAAATTGGTATTACTCACTGGATACTCACTAAAATAGAAGAGGAGGGCGGGATTGCTATTCCAGCTAAGTTTCTTACTTCTTTTATTAATTCTCTCCCTAAGGAAAAGATAATTTTTGCAAAAAAAGATTTATTATTAGATGTTGAATGTCAAAATTATAAAGCTACTATTAAGGGGTTCTCGAGAGATGATTTTCCAATTATCCCTCAAATAAAAGAAGGAGATCAGGTTGAATTAGAAAGTGAACTTTTCTTTGAGGGCTTGGCTCAAATAGCATCGATTCCGGTTTTGTCCCAAGCTCGACCCGAGATTTCAGGTATTTATATTTCTTTTACAAAAGAGATGATTAAGATGGTAGCAACGGACTCTTTTCGTTTAGCTGAAAAAAGCTTATCAGTTGATTACCCCTTAGAAAAAGAATACTCTTTTATTATTCCTCAGAAAACTGGCTACGAGCTTTTACAGATTCTCTCTGATAAGAAAGGGAAATTAAAAATCTATTTTGGTCCAGACCAAATCATGTTTGAAATACCTATGGTTAATGTCCAACACCCCCAGACCCGTCTTGTTTCCCGATTAATCGAGGGTGAATACCCAAACTATCAGGAAGTTATCCCCCAAAAGTATGAAACCCAAGCGATTTTATCCAAAGAAGAATTTCTAAACCAAATTAGAGTTGCCAGTCTCTTTAGCGGGAAGATTAACGATGTTAAAATTAAAGCTGACCCCAAAACAGAAACCATAGAAATTTCGGCCCAAAATCCAGAGCTTGGAGAAAATAAATCTTCAATTTCCGGCAAAATTAAAGGGGAAAAACAAGAAGTGTCTTTTAATTATAAATTCCTTATTGACGGATTATTGAATCTTAAAAGCTCAGAAGTGAATTTTGAACTAAATGGAGAAGATGGACCAGGGGTTCTAAAACCAGTTGGAGATACTAGCTATTTATATGTAGTGATGCCGATCAGGGCAAGTTAACCGAAGCCGTTATACGAATTTATTCACCCCGCACCTTTCCCAGCCAATGGTCTTAGAATTACCACTTTTCATAAGGCGAAGCCGCCTATCGGCTCCGGTCGTGGGATATTCAAAGAGACTACCCAGGAAAGGTGCGGGGCGGGTTTTCGGCTTCGGATACGAATCATAATAAAAAAGGAATATAAAAATAAAATCCCCATGAAAGAGGATTTTTATTTCGAAATTTTTTATCCAATTTATTTTATTCGGGTTTTTGGAAGGTTTCTTTTGGGAATTTTAAGAGGGCTTTTTCCATAAATGTCCTCCAGATCGGACCAGCAACAACAACCCCAGGCTCTTTTAACATTGGAGAGTTGTCGTTATTCCCCACCCAAACACCAGCTACTAAAAAAGGGGTATAACCAATTACCCAACCATCTTTAAAACTTTCAGTCGTTCCGGTTTTAGCCGCCACTTCAAAATCTTCAAAATACATTGGTGACCTCAAACCGAAAATTGGAGCCCTGGCCTGATTATCTGATAAAATATCGCTAATCATCTGGGCGATTCCTTCATCTAAAATTCTCCTTGGCGTAAAATTTAATTTCTCAATGATATTACCAAAGCTATCTTCGATCTTGAAAATGGAAATTGGTGGGATTCTTAAGCCATTAGTGGCAAAAACCGAGTAGGCTGAAACCATATCTAAAAGCCTAACCTCGCCCCCTCCCAAAACCAAGGCTAATCCATACCAAGAAGGAGGTTGGGTTAAAGTGGTAATCCCAAAATTTTTAGCAGCTTGGATACTGTCTTCTAATCCAGCCAGATAGGCTAAAACTTTCACCGAAGGAACGTTAAGGGATTGAGCCAGGGCCTGCCTTAAAGTTACTGGCCCCCGAAACCTACCATCGTAGTTTCGAGGAATATAAGGTTCTCCTCCCCAAATACCAAAATTAGTTTCTTCATCAATAACAATAGTTTTGTCATTAAAACCTTTTTTAAAAGCTGTAGCATAAACAAAGGGTTTAAAAGCTGAACCAGGCTGCCTTCCTAAAAGTGAAACATTAGGATAAGGCTCAAAAAGACAATCTTTCCCAGGCGTACAATTTTTAGGATAAATTTCACCAAAAAAATCTTTAGAACCAACCATGGCTAAAATCTGACCAGTTTTAGGATCTATGGCCACCAAACTAGCATTAAAAGCTCGATAGCCTTTATTAGCCTCTGCCCCCCAGGAAACCGATTCTTCGGCTATTTTCTGGAGCTCCCAATCTAAGGTAGTATAAACTTTTAGACCGGCACTTTTTAAAAAATCCTCCCCATATTTTTCTTCTAATTGCTTTTTGATATACATAACAAAATGAGGGGCTTTAATTGGCTGACGAATTTTTGAAAATTTTACTTCCTCTTCTTTTGTTTTTTCTAATTCTTCTTTTGTGATATACCCCAAATCGGCCATTCTTTCTAAAATATAATCTTTTCTACTTAACAATTGATTTAAATTCTCACCATAGGGTGAGAGACGGCTAGGGGCGGCGATTAAAGAAGCCAAAGTTACTGCTTCTGACAAAGAAATTTCTGAAACCGATTTTTGAAAATAAGTCTGACTGGCTGCTTCTACCCCATAAGCATTTGAGCCAAAAGGAACCTGATTTAAATACCATTCCAATATCTGATTTTTTGAATAGCGCCTTTCTAACTCTAAAGTAAGAATAATTTCTTTTGTTTTTCTCTCAGCTGTTTTTTCTCTAGTTAAAAAAGAAGAACGAATTAGTTGCTGGGAAATAGTCGAAGCGCCATGGATAGGCGAGCCAATTTTCAAATCAATTAAAATTGCCCTAATAATTGCTTTCGGATCAACCCCTTTATGTTTATAAAAATTAATATCTTCAGCAACTAAAATAGCATTGATTAGGTGCTTGGGAACTACACTTAAAGGAATAATCGTTCTTTTTTCTTCTCCGTAAAGCTCGTATAAGAGAACCTGGCCAGTTCTATCATAAATTTTCGTTGATTGAAAAATCTGATGTTCAGTAAATTTTTCTGGTCGAGGAAAGTCTTTGGCAACTAAAATAAAAACAAAGCCACAACCTAAAACTGTGGCTAAAAAAAGAAAAAAAGAAATTCTTAAAAATAAACCGAATTTCGAAGGCTTTTCCGGCCAAAAAATTTTCCGAAAATACTTTCGACGAGGCACATAAATATCTTAACAATTTTGTCCCATCTTGACAAGGTTTCAGGGGGGGGGCGATAATAGAATAAGAAAAGTCGATGATAAAAATCAAAATCTACATTTAATCTATGTTTAAATTAATCTCAAAAATCACCATCAGCCTTTTTGGTTTATTTTTAATTTTAGGAGTTTTTTGGGCCACTGAAGTAAAAGCCCAACCAGCCGCTCCAACCCTATCCTCTCCTTTAAATGGTGCAACCGTAAATACCCTCACTCCCACTCTGAAATGGAATGCTATTTCTGGAGCCGGAGCTTATATCTGGAATGTCCTTTATCAAGATTCAGGAGTAGTCACTAGTATCCAGGCTAATGTGCCCTCAGGGAAATTATCTTGGGGACAAACTTATACATGGCGAGTAGCAGCTTGTGAAACTTCCGAACCCAGGAATTGTGGTAACTGGAGTAGCGAGTGGTCATTTACCACCCAACAACCCACTACTCCTACCCCAACCTGTGATTCAACTTCCTATACCTCTTGTGCTTCTGCTTTTGAATTTAGTTCCAGTGTTAGTGCCAAATCTAGTATGTGTGGCAGTGAGCAGTTTTACAAAATGACCATTCCTTCTGGTTATAAATGCGACCTTATTTGGACAGTGACACCCGACTCTAATTCAGATTATGATTTATATGTCAAATGGACAGCTGGTAGTTGCCCCTCAAGGAGTAGTTATGATGCCAGTTCAACTTATTCAACTGGCCAAGTTGATACTTTATCAAGAACCCAGCTTTCCAGCGGGGCTTATTATACCTTAGTCTATAAATATAGCGGCACTGGTAGTTATACAATGAGCGCCAGTATGTCAAATTGTGCAAGTGTAACCCCGCCCCCAACTCCGACCCTTACCTTTTCGGCTAATCCTACCCAAGTTTCTTCTGGTAGCTCTTCAACCTTAACCTGGTCTTCAACCAATACTACTTCCTGTTCAGCCAGCGCCTCACCTTCTAATGCCCAGTGGTCAGGGAGTAAAGTAACTTCTGGTTCCCAAACTATTACTAATTTGACAACTAGTACCACTTTCGCTTTGACTTGTAGCGGGGCTGGAGGATCAGTAACTAAGAATGTGGCAGTCTCTGTCAGTGTCCCTACTCCAACTCTTTCTCCACCAACCCTAATTTCCCCTCTTAATGGTTCATTAGTTCCTATAACACCGGCTCTAGATTGGACCGATGTTACTGGCGCCGTAATTTATCAATGGGCGATTGGGACTATTACTGGAACGACAACTGTTTCTCAGGCAACCATTACTTCAGGACTTTTAGCTTATAATACAACTTATTATTGGAAAGTCAGGGCCTGCGCTGATACCGTTTTACAAAACTGTAGTCCTTGGAGTACAGAATGGAGTTTTAAAACTCCCCTTGCTCCAACAACAAAACAAATTACTGTTATCTCGCCCAATGGCGGAGAGGTGTGGGTTTCAGGCGAGACCCGTCGGATTTCTTGGAGTTCTGTTGGCGTAGATTATGTCCAGATTTACATTTACAATCCAACTATTTCAGGAAGCGGTTCAACAAATTACATTATTACCTCTGGCGCTCCTATTTCTGCCGCTATCGCTTATTATGATTGGGTTATTCCTTCTGTTAGCCAGTTGCCTGGTGGTGGCGGAAGTACATATAAAATTAGAATTTTCGACAATAGCAACCCAACAATAGAAGACTATAGTAATAATTATTTCAGTATTGTCGCTGCGGGCACGACAACTCCGCCAACTACTTGTGACTCCACCTCTTTCACTTCTTATTCTACATCTTACGATTTTAAAAGTACCGGTGGGACCATTTCTAATGTTTGCGGCACTGAACAATATTATAAAATCACCATTCCTACTGGTCAAACCTGCGACTTAAAATGGACACTTCAGCCCGATTCTAATTCTGATTATGATTTATATACAAGATGGGACACGGGAACCTTAGCCAGAACTAGTTATCAAGAGAGATCAATTAATGGAAAAGGCCTAAAAGACGAACTTTCAAAAACCGGTTTATCTGCTGGAACTTATTACGCCATGGCTTATAAAGAAACTGGCACCACTGGGAGTTACTCAATAACAGTTAGTCTTACGAATTGTCCAGCCGTAACACCGCCAACTGCTTTTGATTTTTCTCTTTCAATGAATCCATCATCCGGTTCAGTCGCCCAAGGTAGTACCCTTTCACCCGCTCCAGTGGCAACCCTTACTCTAACATCCGGCACCACCCAACCAGTTAGTTTAACTACTTCTGGCCAACCCAGCGGCACAACCATTACTTTTAGCCCCGATTCTTCTTGTAGCCCGACTTGCAACCGAACAATGAATATTTCCACCTCTTCCGTTACCCCAACCGGGACCTATTCAATTACTATTACTGCTACTGGTGGTGGGAAGACAAAAACGACAAATTATACTTTAACCGTGACCAGTGTTGGAGTTACTCCTCCAACTACTGATACCCAGGCTCTAATTACCCAACTTCAAGCCCAAATCAATCAGATTCTAGTCCAAATCGCTCAACTTCAGGCTGAATTAGCTAGATTAAAAGCTGGTCAACCTTCAATTTGGTGTTATAATTTCAAATTCAATTTAAGATACAAAGATACAGGGGATGAAGTAAGGGCCCTCCAAACCGCTCTCCAAAAAGAAGGAATTTTCAAAGGCACAATTGATAGTTCTTTTGGAATAGAAACTTTAGAAGCGGTGATTACTTTTCAAGAAAAATATTCAACAGAGATTTTGGCGCCCTGGCAACTAAATAGAGGTACTGGTTTTGTTGGCAGTACAACTATAAAAAAATTAAACCAATTGTATGGTTGTAAGTAAAATTTATTGAAAACCCCGCCCTCTAAAAGAGGGCGGGGTTAGTTGTTTTTTTAAAAGATTTATAGTAAATTAAAAGTATGGTAAATACTAATCTACAAAAAATTAAAGAGGCATTGGCTAGGTGGGCGGACAGAATTTACCCTTCTCGGGAAGCTTTTTTAAATCAATTAAAAACTAAAAAGAAATTAGTGATTTACCACGGTATAGATCCCACCGCCCCTCATTTACATTTAGGGCATTCGACTAATTTTTTTCTTTTGCGAAAGTTTCAGAAGTTAGGCCATAGAATTGTTCTTTTAGTTGGTGATTTTACTGCTCGAATTGGCGACCCCACGGGCAGAGACATCACAAGAAAGCCTTTAACCCTAACTCAGATTATGGAAAATTGTAAAACCTATCGACAACAGATGGCTAAAATTTTAGATTTTAAATCAAAAAAGAATCCAACCGAGTTAAAGTTTAATAGTCAATGGTTGGATAAATTAACAATGGAAGAGTTGACTAGGCTAGCCTCTAAGTTTACCCAGGGTTACATGATTAAAAGAAGTATGTTTCAAAAAAGACTAAAAGAGAAAAAAGAAATATATCTTCATGAGCTTTTATATCCTCTCTTTCAAGGATATGATTCAGTGGCTATAAATGTTGATACAGAGGTAGGCGGAACAGATCAAACTTTTAATATGTTAGTAGGTAGAGATTTAATGAAGATTTATAGAAATAAGGAAAAATTTGTAATTACTACCCCCCTTCTTATTAATCCAAAGACAGGAAGAAAATTAATGTCAAAAAGCGAGGGTAATTTCGTTGCCCTAAATGACAAACCTAATGAAATGTTTGGGAAAATAATGGCTTTGCCCGATGAGACAACAATTCTCTGTCTAAAATTGTGTACAGAAATTCCCATAAAAGAAATTCAGGTGATGGCGAGAAGTCTAAAACAAAAAGTAGTTAACCCCCGAGATTTAAAGATAAGATTAGCTCGAGAAATTGTCACTATCTACCATGGGAAAGGAGTGGCTGAAAGAGCTGAAAGAGAATTTAATAAAATTTTTAGAGAAAAGAAGTTGCCAACAAAAATTCCCGAAATTAAAATCCTCCAGAAAACTTTAAATATTCTTGATTTATTAGTTAAAACAAAATTAGCCCCATCAAAATCTGAGGCTAAAAGATTGATTTTACAAAAAGGCGTAAAAATTAACGGAAGGGTTCAGGAAGATTGGCGAAAAACCATTGAGATAAAAAAAGGAACGATAATTCAGGTTGGGAAAAGGAAATTTATTAAAATTATTTAACTTAAAAAAAGAAAATAATTTAAACTAAAACCCCGGCATTCCGGGGTTTTAGTTACTCAGAAGATTCTTCTTCCTCTTCTTCGGTTTCCTTTTTGGGAGTCTCCGACTCTTCGGTTTCTGAGATAAAAGGAGTTAAAATTTCGTCTTTATAAGTCATAATTTTTATATTCTCTTTATTTTCATTTTATTCAGTTGTTTCGACCTTTCTAACCTACAAGGAGTATTATATGGTTTCAAAAAGACTTGTTAAGCCCTTATGCCATTTTATTTTTTCTTTAATTTTTTTACACACTTCCTCCTTATTTTTATATTAATCTTTTCTCTTTTAAATCTCTTTTTCTTTGAATTCCAGCCCCAAATTTCAACCGTCATTTCAACCTTATTCTTTTTAAGGAAATTTGTTATTTTTTTTCTTTTGGTCGAGACATTAGAAAGGGTAGTTAACTGAATATTTTTTTGTCGTTTTCCTTTCAAGGCCAATACATCAATAATTCCAAAAACATCATTTTGTTTAAATTTGATTTTAGGTCCAAACCAAGTAATCCATCCCGCTCCTTCTAATTCTTCAATTGCTTTTTTCCTAATATAGTTTTCTTTGGGCATAACTACATTTTTAGATTAGAGTAAATTTCTTGAACTGCTTCATTTTCGTCCAAGGCATCAAAAAGTTTTTGACAAATCTCTTTTGTTTTTTCATCAAAAGAAACTTCTTCTTTTGGCACCCAATCTAGAGAAGCTGATTCTATTTTAATCCCTTTTTCTTCAAGCTTCTTTTTTACTTCTTCTAGTTCCTCAATCTTTGCATAAATATCTAATAAATTATCGTGTAAGTAAAAATCCTCAGCGCCAGCTTCTATTGCCGCCATTTCCAATTTTTCCTTATCTTGAAAATCTTCATTTTGGATTTTTAAATCAACAACAATACAACCCTTCCTCTCAAACATCCATTTCACCGAACCTTCCCCAACCAATTTTCCATTATTCTGATTTAAAATTTGTTTTATTTCGCCTAAGGTTCGGTTTTTATTATCAGTAATACCCTCAATAATAATGGCGATTCCTCCCGGGCCATAAGCTTCAAACAAAACCTCTTCAAGTTTCTCACCCGGAATTTCGCCACTAGCTCGTTTTATCGCTCGCTCGATGTTTTCATTAGGCATATTATAACTGTGGGCGGTTTCAATTGCCAATCTTAATTTAGAGTTGGTTTCAGGATTTGCCCCGCCTTCTTTAACCGCAACCGAAATCACTCTCGCTATTTTCGAGAACATTTGTCCCCTTTTTTGATCGGTAATATTTTTTTCTCTTTTTATGGTCTTCGCGTGGGAATGGCCTGACATATATTATATTTTAACTTATTTTTATTAGGGGCCCAAGCTTTACTTGGGAGGATGTGGTGGGTGGGTTGTAGTCTTTTTAAGAAGAAAAATAATCACTCCTGAAAAAATAGCTAAACCAAAGGCAATTAAAAAAACAAATAAAGATTTTGGAATTTGCCTACCCTGAACTTGTCGAAGGGGTTCTCCAATTGAGGCCAATTCACCTTTTATTTCAGGAGAAACCTCAAGTTTTTGAGTTTCAGTTTCCAATTTTTTCTCAACCTCTTTTTTAATCTCTGGTTGAGTTAAAATATTTTTACTTCCCGGGGTTAAAGTAGTTGACCAAAACCATTCCTCTCCAATTCTATTATAGGATTGGCCCTGAGGAGCCTTGGGATAATTTATTGTTTTAACAATTTTCCCGTCGGGCTGGATTAATAATACTCCATCACCATCATTATTTAAAGTAATCTTAGTAGTTGACCTTGAAAGAACTAAAAATCCCTGAGGAGAAATTTTTGTCCCTTTGGGGAAATTATAGGCTGTTACTTTACCAACGCTATCGATTATTTGCCAATCAGAAAAGTCAACCTCAAAATTATTTTGATTAAAAATTTCAATCCATTCCTCTATTTCATCTGGTCCAGTAGGGGAAGGTAAGATCTCATTAATGACAATACCTGAGGAATAAACTACCTTAGTTTCTAGAGGCTGAACCTCTGTCGTTTTTTCAGCGGTTAAGGGTTCTGGTTGAGGTTCTGGTTGGGATTCGATAACTAATTCTTTTAGCGAGGATTCATCAACAACATTATTTTGGGCTTTTGGCGTTCCACCAGTATTTTGGCTTGTTGCCCAATTTATTGAATCATTGCCGGAAGATTGAGGATTTTTTCTTTCCATTGTTTGTTTTGTTGAATTATCACCAGCAAACCAGTCAGAGCCGCAATTTACTGAATCGATTAAATTTCCAGAACTATCATATAATTCAAGATTTTCACCGCTATTTCCTAAAGCACCAGTATAAATTTGATCAGCCGAGATTCCGGGAACGCTATAATCATCAGTCCTTTCTAATAGATAAAATGACTTAGCTGAAATTATTCCTGTTAAATTAATTTCTGGGCTACCATCACCAGCCTTTAAAACCCAACCCACAAGATTTATCGAAAAATCAGTATTATTATAAAGCTCGATCCATTCATCATTATAAGAAGCTTCTGTCCCCATCCAAGCAATTTCATTAATTGCAACATCGAGAGGATTTGCTCCTAAAACTATTAGAGGTATTGAAAATAAAAAGAAAGTCGTGATGAACCACCCTCTTGACAATTTCATAATAAATTGCTATAATTAATTGTTTAAGAAGTAGCCCCGGGGCTGGGGGTGGAGGAATTTCTTTTAGATGGATAATTTGGAGAGATCTGGATTACTCCTCGGAGAAATTCTAAACTTTAAGTTCCTAAACTAAAGCGTTCCCCCAGCCCCGGGGCTACTTAAATTTCTCCCATTACTCTTTCCACTTCCTCAATAGTTGTTATTCCTTCGAGAGCTTTAATTAGACCATCTTGATACATTGTTACCATCCCTTTTTTAATAGCTAACTCCCTCAGGGCGGCAATCGAAGGATAGGTTAAAATAAACTTTTCCATTTCGTCATCAACCAAAAAGGCCTCAAAAATCCCAACCCTTCTTCGATAACCAGTGAAATTACAAAATTTACAACCCCCAACTTCTGGAATTTTTAAACCCTTTTTTAAAACCGGGGCTTTTATCGTATCAGGCAAAGTACTTAAGGAATTTTTTATTTTCCGAAGAGTTTCTGAAGATGCTACCGAAAACTTTAGACATTTTTTACAAATCCTTCTCACTAACCTCTGGGCAACTGCCATATTGATTGCTGGAGCAATTGAAGAAGGATTAGCCCCCAAATCAACCAACCTGGCAACTGTACCAGCGGCATCATTGGTGTGTAAAGTGGCTAAAACTAAGTGGCCGGTGAGAGCGGCCTGAAGAGCTATCTGAGCCGTCTCCAAATCTCTAATTTCTCCTACTAAAATTACATCAGGATCTTGGCGCATGATTGATTTAAGGCCTGAAGCAAAATCATAGCCATTTTCGGAAGTAACCTGAGTTTGAGATACTCCTTTGAGATGATACTCTATTGGATCTTCAATAGTAATAATTTTAATTTCCGGGCTTTGGATTCTTTTTAAAAAAGCATAAAGGGTAGTGGTTTTGCCGCAACCAGTGGGGCCAGTAACAATAATCATTCCGTTAGGTTTTAAAATTTCTTTTTCAAAGATTTTTAAAAGATCATTTCTTAAACCAAGACCAGGCAAATCAATTAAACCTTTTGGATTTAAAATTCTCATTACAATCGATTCGCCATATTCAGCAGGCAGAGTAGAAACTCTGATTTCAATTGGAATTTCTTCAAGGATTAAAGAAAATCTACCATCTTGAGGGCGATTAGTAATATTTAATTTAATTTTTGAAAGAAGTTTAATCCGAGAGAGGAACAAGGAATATATTTTCTTGGGCAAAAAAAGAGCATCTTGTAAAAAACCATCAATTCTCACCCGGATTTTCGCCTGTTCTTTTTCTGGTTCAATATGAATATCAGATGCCTCTAGGTTTACTCCACCAGCTAAAACATTTTCTAGAATTTCAGTTGTCTCTCGAGAAAAAGAACCCTCAATTTTTTTCTTAAAACCTAAAACATTTTTTATTTCTTTTTCAATCTCATTTTTTTTCTCAGGAGATATCTTAACTTGTCTAATAAGCTGCTCCATAATTCTTTAAATTAACCTAATAAATTGAGTATTTTTTCTTCAGGTCTCCTTAAATCATTATCTCTTATTAAAAAAATGGCACAATTTCCTTTAGCAACGCCTTCAAAATTTTCTAAAATTCTCTTAACTAAATCTTCTTTAGTTGAATAAAAAACCCCCTTAATAATCGGTTGGGAGCGATGATCTTGCCACAAAACAAACACTGTTTCAGGAAGAGAGAAATTTAATTTGAGTGCCTCTAAAACAAAAGATAATTCCCGAGAAGAAGAACCTGAATTTTTAAAATCCTCTTGAGATAAAGAACACCAGGCAACCCCCTTCTCTTTATCAAAGTTTAATTTAGAGAGTGTTTGGCTAAGAAGCTTTACCTCAGATAAAGACCTTGTTTTATAAAAATATTTTATAACACTTTGATAATCAGCCCCCCTTTTAATTAGCCAACTTACCTCTTTGAGGATTTCTGGATTTACCTTTGAATTTTGAAAGTTTTGAGTGAAAACTATTAAACCGGCTAATAAACAAGTAGCTATTTTCCCTTGAATTAAATTTTCTTCAAATGATTCTAAAAAATTATTAATCGTTTGACAAACGCTTAACGAAGAAGATTTATAAAGAATTAATTTTTCTTTCGCTGCCAAAGTAGGGTTAAAAACCAAGCCTCCTTCCTCTAAGGTGATGATTAAATCGGGCATTTCTTCGCTGGTCTTAAAGGAAATATTTTCTATTTCAATTTCCCCATTCTTTAAATTAAGATAAAATTTTAATTCTTGAGAGTCTTTTTCATAACGAATCTTATCAATCTTACCCCCTTTCATTTTCATTGAAATTAAAAGACTATTTTGATTTTCTAAAACCTCTTCATTAATTAAGAACTTCAATTTTTCTGGGGAATGGGGGGAAATTAAATTTACTTTTTTCCCTAATTTCTTTAAAGTATAAAAAAGAGCTAATGCCCCACAAAAATTATCGCCATCAACTTCTTGGGGTAAAGAGATTAAAATATTTTCTGAAGCTTCAATTAATTGTTTTATTTGGTTAAAAGTTATCATTTTGTAATTACTTTAACTTATCTTATTTTTCGTAAAATGTCAACTAAATTTGAAATTTTAACCAAAAACCCATCCCAAACAAAAAAATTTGGGAGAATTTTAGCTAAGGAGCTTTTAAAAGCTCCGTTAAAAAAGAAAAAGACTCCCAGATACAATTCAGGGGAGGCCTTAATTATTGGTCTAGAAGGAGATTTGGGCGGCGGGAAAACCACTTTTTTACAGGGTTTCGCTAAAGGCCTGGGAATCAAGGAAAAAATCCTCAGCCCCACCTTCGTGATAATGAAGCGATTTAAAATTCGCAAAAATTCGTGTCCAAATTCGTGTAAATTCGCGAGTTTCTATCACATTGATTGTTACCGCATTCAAAAATCCAAAGAAATTTTAAATTTAGGTTTTAAAGAGATTATTTCTAATCCTAAAAATATTGTTGCCATCGAATGGGCAGATAGAATTAAAAAAATTATTCCTCAAAAATCGATAATTTTGAAGTTTAAATTTATTAATCAGACAACTAGAGAGATTAAACTGAGTTTTCCACAGGGGTTGGGTGACCATTTTCATCAATCCTCATTATACAATAGGTTCAGTTAATTTAGAGGATTCATTTGAAGAAATATTCAAAGAAGTAAAAAATGCCACTCAAGCTGAAAATATTGAAAGTGGCCAAACCACTTTGGAGAAATTTATTTCCTTAATAAATTGGTTTAGAAAAATCAGGACCATTTATTGAAAATGGGATTGCTAAAGTGAAGAAACTTATTGCTGAAGTGGCTCAACTTGAGAGATTTGAGATGTGAAATCAGATCACTGGTGAAATCTACTGCACCTGGACTCCAACCCACCCGCCACCCTCCCGCTTTCAGCGGACCCCTAAAAATGGCGAATGGGTGAAACGTCTTGGCGAATGACAAGACTACACGAATCAACACGAACCGACTCAGCCTTCGGCTTCGTCTGCCTCGTCACCTTCAGCTCCTCAGGACACGAATCAACACGAAAATACTGATAATCAACAAACAGAGACCGGGTCTCTGTCAACTGAAGAACCAGCAACTGAAACACTTCCCACAGAAGAAGAAATAGAGCAAGGAATAGGGACAGGTCCAATTTCCGAGCCACAAGAACTACCAGATGAGCAACCTTCATCTGATGAGCATCCTTCAACCGAGCAGCCGGCTTCAAATGAATCGCCACCAACTGAACAGCCAGCCTTAAATGAACAATCGTCACCCCCTGAACAAACAAGCGAACAGATAAGTCAATAACTTGTTTTCATAATTTAACTAAGCACCAGCGCCCCGCTTCGCGGGGCGCTGACTCTTTCGGTAGAAAAAATTAAGAGAAAATGATAAAGTAGAAGTGATGTTAGACTCCAACCCTCCCTCCACCCTCCTCGCCAAAGGTGCCCCCCCAAAAAAACGCCTAATTGTTATTGATTCAAATTCGATTATTCACCGGGCTTATCATGCTTTACCGCGATTAACGACAAAAAAGGGAGAATTGGTTAATGCTGTTTATGGATTTTTACTGGTTTTTTTAAAAGCAATCAGAGAATTTCAACCAGATTTTGTAGCTGCCACTTTTGACTTACCGGCCCCGACTTTTCGCCACGAAAAATTTAAAGAATATAAGGCCAAAAGGGTGAAGGCGCCTGATGAATTGTATCAGCAGATTCCCAAAGTCAAAGAAATTTTAAAAGCTTTTGATGTTCAAATTTTTGAAAAAGAAGGTTTTGAGGCAGATGATGTTATTGGAACAATTGCTTCTCAGGCGCCAAAAAAACAAGTCTTTCCTGAAATTGAAACAATTATTGTTAGTGGAGACTCAGATACCCTTCAATTAGTTGATAAAAATACCCAAGTTTACGCTTTAAAAAAAGGAGTAAAGGATATAATTTTGTATGATGAAGCAAAGGTTAAAGAAAAATATGAGGGGCTTAAACCTTCACAACTCCCAGATTTTAAAGCCTTAAAAGGCGACCCTTCTGATAATATCCCGGGAGTGCCGGGGATTGGTGAAAAAACAGCCATTCAATTAATCAAACAATTTGGCAATTTGGAAAACTTATACTCAGCAATAGATCAATGGAGAGAAGCTCTTGGCCTCAATAAAAACCTTCAAGCAAAACTCAAAGATTATAAAAAGCAGGCCTTTTTTTCCAAAATATTAGCTCAAATTAGAACTGATGCTCTAGCTGATTTTAATTTAGAAGAATGCCGCTGGGGGAAATACGATAAAGATAAAGTAACCCGGCTTTTAAAAGGTTTAGAATTTTACAGTTTAATTAACCGTTTGTCAGAGGTATAATTAAAATATGAACGCCGCTAAAACAGATAAATTTCAATTAATTATTAAGCACTTTTCAGATGGCGTTTTGGTTTTTAATAAAGAAAATAAACTTAGCCTGATTAATCCTCAGGCAGAGGAATTTTTGGGAGTGAAAGAAAAAGAGGTTATCGGGAAATCTTTTCCTGAACTCAAAAAATTACCAATACTTAAACCCCTCATGAATTTCTTCGATTATAAGAAAATCTGGGGGATTTTTAAAAAAGAGATTTTTGAAGAAAGCGAGAAAGGATTGGTTTTAGAAATAAGCGCCGTTCCTTTAATTGAAATGGATACTAAATTGGGAACACTTGTAATTTTACACGATATTACCCGAGAGAAAAGAGTTGAAAAACTTAAAACCGAATTTATTTCTTTAGTTGCTCATCAGCTTCGAACTCCTCTTTCAGCTATTAAATGGGCTTTAGAAATGACGTTAGAAGATGGGGCCGGTCAAATGACTGAGGAGCAAAAACACCTTTTAGAGACAACCTATCAAAGTAATGAAAGAATGATTAATTTAATTAAAGACCTTTTAGATGTTACCAAAATTGAAGAAGGAAAATATATTTTTAGCTCCTCCTTAGAAGACCTCGAAACGATAACCCAGGAAACGATAGATTCTTTTCAGAAAGAAATTAAAAAGAAAAATCTCAAATTCGATTTTAAAAAACCAATAGATGGGAAATTACCTAAAGTGATGGTTGATAGAGAAAAAATAAAATTAGCAATTGGAAATCTTATTGATAACGCTATAAAATATACGTCCCTGGGCGGCGAGGTGACAGTTTCTCTAAAATGTGATAAATTAGAAATAGAGTTTAAGGTTCAGGATTCCGGCGCCGGTATCCCCAAAAGCCAACAAGGCAGAGTTTTTAGTAAATTTTTCCGAGCCTCTAATGCCATGCAAATGGAACCTGACGGTACTGGCCTCGGCCTCTACCTTACTAAGAATATTATTGAAGCCCATCGAGGGAAAATTGGCTTTCAATCTGAGGAAGGCAAGGGTAGCACCTTTTGGTTTACCCTTCCTCTCAAGGAGGAATTTGAAGAAATTTTAGAAAGGTTTTAAAATTAATAAAATATATGTCCAAAGTTCTTATACTTGAAGACGATAAATTTTTAAGGGAATTAATTGCCCAAAAACTCCAGAGAGAGGGTTTTCTGATTTCTGAAGCAATTGATGGTGAAGAGGGATTAAAAAAGATTAAAGAGGAGAAACCTGATTTAGTTTTACTCGACCTTATTTTGCCCGGGATCGATGGCTTTGAAGTTTTAAAGAAAATCAAGGACGATGAATCTACCTCTCAAATCCCGGTTATTGTTTTATCAAATCTCGGTCAAAAAGACGATGTTGATCGAGGGATAAAACTGGGAGCGGTTGATTATCTGATTAAAGCCCATTTTACCCCAAGAGAGATTATTGAAAAGATCAAAAAAGCTTTAAAGTAATTTATGCCAGAACTTCCCGAAGTAGAAACAATTGTTCGTGATTTAAAGAAATACATCCTCGGTCGAAAGATCGAGGATGTTTGGTCTGATTTCAAAAAAATGGTTAAGAAACCGGGAGATTTTGAAGTATTTAAAAAAGAAATAATTGGGAGAAAAATAGAAGGGATTAAAAAAAGAGGGAAAAATATTCTTTTTAAATTATCTGGAGGGAAAACGCTCTTAATTCACCAAAAATTAACTGGCCATCTCTTACTAGGAAAGTGGGGAAAGAGAGGAAGTGAATGGCAGTCTTTAGAAAAAGGACCACTTTTAGAAGATCCAATGAATAGATTTTTACATCTTATTTTCTGGTTAGACGACGGAAGGCAATTAGCCCTTTCTGATCTCAGAAAATTTGCCAAAACTGAATTATGGAATAGTAATGAATTAAAAGAATCTGAAGAATTAAAAAGTTTAGGCCCTGAGCCTTTAGAGAGAACTTTTACTCTCGAGAAATTTAAGGAAACTCTTCAAAAAGCTAAAGGTAAAATTAAACAGGTTTTAATGGATCAAACCGTCATTGCTGGTATTGGCAACATCTATTCTGATGAAATTTTATGGGAAGCGAAGGTTCACCCGTTTAAAGATGTTTCAAAATTGGAAGAAGGTGAATTAAAAAAAATTTATCAGGTAATGAGAATAATTTTACCAAAGGCAATCGAGCTTGGCGGAGAAAGTATTTCTGATTTCCGAAGAATTTCTGGAGAAAGGGGTTATTTTGACCGAGAGAGAAAAGTCTATCGTCGAAAAGGAGAACCTTGTTCTCGTTGCGCCACAAAAATAAAAAGGGTGAAATTGACAGGAAGGAGTGCCCATTACTGCCCGACTTGCCAAAAACTATGATAATTTTTCTATACGGACAAGATACATATAGGAGTCGGCAAAAACTAAATGAGATAATAGAAGGCTACAAAAAAATCCACAAGAGTGGATTGAATTTGGTTAGATTAGATATGGAAAAGGATAGTTTCGAAGATTTTAAAAATCAAGTCGAAACCACCCCAATGTTTAAGGAAAAAAAATTAATAATTTTAGAAAACACTTTTTCTAATCAAGATTTCATTGGAAAAATTTTAAAATATAAAAAAAATTTCAAAGACAATTTAATTTTGTTTTTTGAGAAGAAGGTAATGGATAAAAAAAACACTTTATTTCAATTTTTAAAAGAAAAATCAAAATCACAAGAGTTTAATTTTCTCAAAGACGAAAAACTAAAAAACTGGATAAAAAAAGAATTTCAAAAGTATAAAATTGAAATCTCCCCGAAAACAATTCAATCTCTAATTGACTTTATTGGCAATGACTCTTGGCAACTCTTTAACGAGATTAAAAAATTAGTTACCTATAAAAGCAAAACGAAAAAAGTTGAAGAAAGAGATATTAACCTTTTAATTAAACCAAATATTGAAACTGATATCTTTAAAACAATTGATGCTATTGCTCAAAAAAATAAGAAACAGACTCTCTCTTTAATTCATAAACATTTAGAAAAAGGCGACTCACCTGTTTATTTGCTTTCGATGATTAATTTTCAATTTCGGAACTTATTAATAGTAAAATCAGACGGATCAGGGTTTGGGAAACTGAAATTACATCCTTATGTAGTTAAAAAAACAAGAGAACAAGCAAGAAAATTTTCATTTGAAGAATTAAAAAAAATCTACCAAAAAATATTTGAAGTAGATTTAGCTATCAAAACTGGGAAAATTAAGCCAGAAACAGCTTTAGACTTACTAATTAGCGAGATTTAATAATTAATTTTGTTATTCTTGATTTTTTTCTGGCAGCAGTTCTCGATTTAATTAATCCGGTTTTGGCCGCCTTATCTAATAATTTATAAACTTGAGGTAAAAATTTCTTAGCCTCTTCAATCTTTTTTTGAGAAATTAATCCCCTTACCTCTTTAAGGAGGTTTTTTATTTTCTTTTTATAAATTAAATTTCTGGCTCGGCGTCTTAAACTCTGGCGAAGAGCCTTTTTGGCAGATTTAGTGATGGGAGACATATATATTACTTCTATCACTTTTTAGTTTTTTAATCAAATCTCTAACTTCGGCGGCTCTTTCGAAATCTAAGTTTTTAGCAGCTTCTCGCATTTCTTTTTCCAAAAGTTTGACATCTTGAATTATCCAAAACTCTGAGGTAATTTCCTTTTCTCTTAAAGCAAATGGCCAATCTCTGATTTCTTTAATAATTGGTTTTGGAGTAATATGATGTTTTTTATTATATTCCATCTGGATTTTCCTCCTTCTTTTTATTTCATCTATAGCTCTTTTTATCGAACCGGTAATTTTATCGGCATACAAAATTACATGGCCCTCTAAATGCCGAGCTGCCCGGCCCATTGTCTGGATTAAAGTTGTTTCTGACCTCAAAAATCCCTCTTTATCAGCATCTAAAATTGCCACCAAAGCGACTTCTGGTAAATCCAACCCCTCTCTTAAAAGATTAATTCCCACTAAAACATCATATTTTCCCTCTCTTAATTCTTTTAAAATCTGGGGCCGTTCCAATGTTTTAACTTCCGAGTGAAGCCATTGACAAGATATACCTTCTTCGGACAAATAATCGGCCAAAGTTTCAGCCAGTCTTTTTGTTAAAGTTAAAACTAAAACTCTTTGCTTTTTTGTTGTCCTTTTTTTAATTTCTTCTATTAAATCTTTAACTTGATTTCCTGCCCGCCTAAATTTTCCTTTGGAAAACTTTGGCGGGTGAATTGGTCGTATTTCAATTGACGGCTCTAATAATCCAGTCGGCCTTATCAATTGCTCAACAATGTATTTTCCCCCGGCTTTTCTCTTTTCCTCTTCGGCTGGAGTAGCTGAAACATAAATAACCCGTTGAACCCTCTCCCCAAACTCTTTAAAAGTTAAGGGTCGATTATCAATAGCCGAAGGTAATCGAAATCCATAATCAATAAGAGTTTCCTTTCTAACTCGATCCTGATTTGCCATAGCATGGAGCTGGGGCAAGGTCATATGGGATTCGTCAATAAAAACGAGAAAATCATCAGGATAATAATCAATTAAAGTATAAGGAGCTTCACCTGGTTTTCTGAATTCCAAATGTCTTGAATAGTTTTCGATACCATAACAATAGCCGGTTTCTCTCAACATTTCTAAATCATAATTTGTTCTTTGTTCTAATCTTTGCCGCTCAATGAAATTGAGCGCCCGCTCCGACTCGTCGGAGACGAGGCGAAAGCCTCCCGCCCTTGGCGAGGTTCGCCAGAGGCGACGCCCCTTTGGGGCGGGAGCTAATTCTTTCAATCTCTCTTCTAATTCTAGTTTTATATTTTCAATAGCAATATTCAGTTTTTCTTGAGGAGTTACCCAAAAATGAGCTGGGAATAGCCTTAATTTTGACTTTTGACTTTTGACTTTTGAATTTAAGAAATTTTTGCCGGAAATTTCACTTGTTAATATTTGTTCTATTTTATCACCCAAAAACTCAACCCGGATTATTTCTCGGCCAGTAATGGCAAAAATTTCGATTATATTACCCCTTACTCTAAAAATCCCCGGCTTAAAATCAATATCATTTCTTTGATATTGTAAAGAAGTTAAATGAGAAATTAAATCTCTTCTTTTGATTTTTTTCCCTTCTTTAATTTCTAAAGAAACTTGTTGATAGGTCTCGGGGCTTCCAATATTGTAAATACAAGAAACTGATGCAATTATAATAATATCTTTTCTGGTTAGTAAATCTTGAGTAGCGGCATGCCTTAATCTGTCAAGTTCTTCATTTATTTTGGCATCTTTTTCAATATAAGTGTCGGTTTGAGGGATATAAGCTTCAGGCTGATAATAATCATAATAACTAACGAAGTAATGGACAGCATTATTCGGGAAAAACTCCTTAAACTCTTGATAGAGTTGAGCGGCTAAGGTTTTGTTATGAGAGATTATCAAAGTCGGCTTTTGAATCTTTTCAATAACTTTAGCCATTGTAAAAGTTTTACCGCTCCCCGTCACTCCCAAAAGAACCTGGTGTTTAGCTCCGGATTTCAAATTTTTCACCAGTTTTTCTATCGCCTGTGGCTGATCGCCGGTCGGCTTAAATGGAGATACTAATTTAAACATATCAATATATTTTAACTTAGACTTTCAATCTTGACAAGAAAAGAATTATTTGCTATGATAATAAATCATCAGGCCGAATCTAAGAAAGGAGGCAAAATAGTTCTTTAGCATTGAGTCTGTCGGGTCTGAGCAGATTCAAAAAAGGAAAAATAAAACTATAGGAGGTGTTGTCATGGCGACGTTACACGTTGTCACCGGCGACCAATACAGGATGATTGACCGCCGGATGAGGGAAATCAAGCGACAGCTTGATCAAGGTGGAGGAAGCCCGCTTGACCCTAACTGGGTTGCCGGAGAGCTCCAACGCGTCATTGATGCTAGCGGAAAGGTTTTAACCGGTCTTGCTGACTGGCAGGGGTTCTACCGTGACCTTTTCGGGCTTGAAGTGGACCTTTCTGGTCTTGTGGTGCCAGCAAAAAAGAAGGGTTTCGACCGTCTTATCGTTGTAGCTCAGGGGATGACTCCCCAGCGGCTCTACGATAAGTGCGCGGAGTTTTTCCCCTGCTGGAAGTGGGCTGATGAGGATTTGGACAGAGTCGTCCAG
>Ga0210057_1002469_pt1 | contig 26363 bp, 25 predicted proteins | sample CryGeyCG2114_010_2_FD_183968 | JGI IMG/M metagenome (GOLD analysis project Ga0210057, IMG submission 183968) | Groundwater microbial communities from aquifer - Crystal Geyser CG10_big_fil_rev_8/21/14_0.10 (SPAdes) (version 2) | ecosystem: Environmental > Aquatic > Deep subsurface > Groundwater ...
CAGGTAAATTCAGGATGACAAAAAAAATAATATTTAATTAACAAGTACCCCAATTATACCTAAAATGTACTAAAAATTCAATTGTCATCCTCTATTTTTACCTAATTTTAAGCAACACACCCAGCACACTATTGACATTTTCTCAAAAATATGATATAATGCTTTATAATGTTCTTTCGAATCCGGTGAAAACCGACTACCAGAACGCCCAAAGTGGGCTACTTTTACGGAGGAAATCATGACCGATCAGACGACCGTGATCTTCGACCCGACCACCGACCCCAACCCCCCGACGCGCTCGTTCGAGCGAATCAACTTCCGCCTGCCTCTCAACCAGCCCAACGGCACCCCCGTCCGGCTGCGCCCGGAGATCAAGCTGGAAGATGGGACGGTCATCCCGGCCCACGTTCAGTACCCGATCCGCACCAAGCGCCGGGTCTTCAACGAGCAGCAGAGCGAATTCAGGACCCTCATGGTCAACGTCCACATTCACCTGAGTGTGCGACCGACCGCCGAGGAGTGCAAAGCCTACGCCGAAGCCTTGAGGGAAGCCGAATACTTCGAAGCCCAGCGGATCGAACTCAAGGCGACGGAGTACTACGACAACGCACGGCAGATCGTCCAGAACTACTACGACCGGGTCACCAAGGATGGGTGTGTGACCACCACGGTTCACGTCCATCACAAGGAGTGCCACTGGGGTGAGATGCCGTTCCTCAACATCGTCGAAGCCGACGCCGGAACCGAAGCCAATCTTCAGTTCAAGGTCTTCGACACCAACGCCGGAGTCCACAAGAACTACGTAGTTCTGGGTGAGGGCAAGGGACTCGCGTTCACGCCAATCCCCGTGATGCACACCCACACCTGCAGCGAATGCAGCAACGATTTCCAGAACCGTTGCCCCGCCGACAAGCTCAAGGGCAAGCCCACCTGCCCCACCTGCTTCCGGAGCCGCACGACCTACCAGGGCGACTCCACCGAAGTGCGTACCGAAATCCCCCTCTCGATGTTCCGCCGCTCCTAGACCCCCCACCCCGCCTCAAACCTGAGGCAGACAATTCCAACGTGTCTTGTTTCTTCAACCGACTCACCCCAAGGTGAGTCTTTTTTTTATTTTTACTTTATTGTATTCTTGCTTTCCCTATCCACCGTAATTTTAATGAAGGTGGATTGCTTTCATGCTTTCCACCAACGGCGGATCATCTTTCAGTGATAATGTTTTCATGTTTTCATGCTCACTGCCAAAGCTACATGCTACATAATTCTTGCTTTTCCGGCTCTCTATTCCCATGTTTTCATGACTCACTCTTGACAAAATACCCATTTTCAATCTATACTGATATATACAGTCCTTTCCCCTAACCACAAGGAGACCGCGAAAATGACCGAAGAGAATGGTACAAATGTTGACTCTAGAACAATCTACAATATTCTAAGACTTCAAGCGGTTATTGTACGTATTCCCGACGCTGATGACCCATATGCAAACGTTGAAAAATCGAAAACTGGTAAAGGCACTCCAGTTGTTAGCTGGCTCATCCACACCAGAAAAATTCTCGAAGAAACCGGCAAGCATATGGTAGTCAATGTCAAATATTTTGGTGATGCTGAACCTGGTGATCGAATCTTGTGCACATTATTCGTTCAAAAATTTGAGAATGAACAATTGGGCATGCTACCACGAATCCACTTGCAGCCAACCCCGGCAGGCATGTTGCCCAAGTTTGTGTATATTACTGACTACAATGAACTAACTGATATGGCCTTCTTCATCGCCGAAGGCACAAGTACTGTACTCAAATTCCAACCGATCACATCGGTCCGCGAAGCTGAAATTTTGCGGGAAGAGCTCTACGATCAGTTTACTGAAGACGATTTCCCTCAATAAAAAAAACCTCACATATCACTGTGAGTTTTTTCTTTCCACCAACCAATACCGGCTATATTCGATAAACATAAATTGGTAAATGTTTTTCTTCAATCTCTTTTTCCAACAAGTTGTCTTTCAAACCAGGAACCGGAAACGCATATGAAATCACATATTGCCCTTGGACCAATCGACTCTTTATTTTATCTATTTTCTTTTGAAACGCTTTTGGCATCCAAAACACAAAAACTGATTCATACGGTCTCCAGGTTTTAGCAAATACAGAGCCCCAAATAATTTGGATATTATTTTTGTTCCAAAATCGTATCTTGGTAAACAAAAACAACAATGGCGCCAATTCAATACCGGCGAAATTTTTGTCAGCAAATCTTTTTGCCAGATATCCGATTATTCGACCATTACCTGAACCCAAATCTACCAAACTTTTTATATTATATTTTTCCACAAGGGTTCCAATTCGTTTCAAATCTACCGCATGTGTTGGCACAAATGGTGCATTAAGCATTGTATACTTTACTAATACAGCGCCAAATACAATTAACAAAAATAGTTGTAACATAATAATTATTTAAATATTATAACTAAAAAATGATCCGCCTTTGGCGAAAAATATAAAAACAATATGTTAATCACACAACACAACAAAAAATACTGCTGATTAGTCGCCAAACTCTTCTAACGCTTTCTTCTGTTTACGATTCAGCCGTTTTGGTATTTCCACCTTGATAATCACATACAAATCACCCCGAGAATTTCCATTCATTCTCGGCACACCCTTATTTTTCAATCGAAGTTTTGTTTCTGGTTGAGTCCCAGCTGGAATTTTTAATTCAACCGGTTCTTCCAACGTGTCCACCTCAATAGTGTCACCAAGAGCAGCCTGCACCATTGATAATTTTTGTTCAGTATAAATGTCTAGACCGTTTCGTTCAAATCTGTGATCTTTTTTTATTCTAAGCTGCAAATAAACATCGCCGGGTTGCCCGCCACCAATTCCCGCATGAGCTTGACCAGGAACTCGAAGAGTCATACCATTCTCCACCCCTGCCGGCACCGAAACATCTAAAGTACTATCATCCTGCACCACTCCCACACCATAACAGACTGAACATTTTTTTTCGGGAATCTTACCTTCTCCGCTACACTCAGAACAAACACTGGCGGTCTGGAAATGCCCCAAAATTGTTTTTCGTACTTGAGTTACCTGACCCGCTCCACCACAGGTGGCACAAGTTTTGATTGGTGTCCCGGGTTCAGCTTTATTACCATGACAATGATTACATTTTATTTGTCGATTTAACTTGATTTCTTTTTTGACACCAAAAACCGCCTCTTTGAATTCCAAATTCAACGCCATCTGAATATCTGCCCCATGTTGAGCACCACTGTGACGTCGTTTCGAACCACCAAAAAAATCACTAAAAATATCTCCGAAATCATCCATATTAATATTAAAACCACCTTGTCCCGCATTACGAGCAAAATCATTCCAATTCATTCCAGTACCACCAAATCCCTGACCAGAAAAAGCGGCCTCTCCATACTGATCAAATTGTTGTCTTTTTTCTTCATTCCCAAGAATCTGGTAAGCCTCATTAACTTCTTTAAACTTGGCCTCATCTCCATTTGGCTTGTCTGGATGAAATTCATGGGCTTTTTTACGAAAAGCCTTTTTTATTTCTTCTTGACTGGCACCTTTTTCAACTCCCAGTATTTTATAGTAATCTTTTGACATAATTATAATTCGTACATTCACTAATTAGTACTTTTATACTATTTCTTGAAATTATTTAACTCTTTCACCAAATTTTATATTTCTCATTCAACTTCATCACCATCTTTGCCAATCCCCACTGCACGCCAAACATAACCACCCCAAAAATCACACCGACAATCGAGATAAAATTCAAATCAATGCACCCCATCCCCATACAGGTAGAAGATCTGTACCAAAATAGCAAAATAACCAGTCCCAACAAAAACAAATTCAAATACAAAACAATTTTCATTCTTGAAAACCCATACTTCAATAATCCGGCAATGATATTTAAATCAACTAAAAGCAACCATAATGCAATTAAAAATATTACCCCGTAAAAAATTAAACCCTCGATAAATAAATTCATTTTATTATAATTTGCATTTTCGCTAATTCGTATTTTCGTACTAATTTTTAAAATTATTAAACTCTTCCAATTGTTTTTGAACTTCCTTATCTGACAAATTAACATCATCTTTTTCAGACGTCTGTTCAATCTCTTCTGCTTGCATTATTGTAACAAAATGTTCAGATTTGAGTGATTTTATGCCTTTTTTATTAGCTTGAAAAATTATCGCCTTATCTGAGCTAACCAATTTCCACAAATTAGGATTTTCCACGTGTTTGATAATTCTTTCCAGTTCAGCATCAGCATCACCAACAAACACGATGTCCAACACATCATTACTCAAATCTTCCGGTGAATAACCATCAAAAACAATCTTGGCTTTTTTATTTTTTCGTCGACAAAAATCAGACACTTCAAAAATCAAATCCTCACGCATTTCAAAGTCCGTTTGATAAAGCAAATTGTAGCCGTCAATTAAATACATATCTACTTCTTCCTTAAATAATCAACAGTCCAACCACCAAACAGTAATATTACCAGGACTCCAAGTCCCATAAACCAAACCGAACTGCCTAACGTCGGAATTTCATACTCTAAAATTGGTTCTGACGGCCGATCCGGATGATACCACACCTTTACCCCCTCACCGGCCTGATGATTCATCATCAATGCTCGAGCATCACTCTCATTATGTTCAATTTCAAGCGTAACATAAGAATCATATCGGTTGCCATCTACTATATAAAAATAATCCCCCTTAACTTGCCACGTGACAGACGTTTTGACCGTTCCCTTATCTTGATACTGAGTTTCAATCTCATAGACATCAAAACTCATAAGCTCTCCATCAACTTGTTGATACTCATCCCAATGCCGCCAGGTATCGAGCTGCTGCCAACCGCTATAAATCCAAAAAATACTAATCGCCAAAGCACCAACAACTAAAAACCCGCCCCAAAACATCGTACCCCAATCTTTTTTTTGTTCTTGCATAAAGTTAAACTAAATATTTGTATTTTGAGGCGCCTCGCAGACCTTGATCGAAGTCGAGAGGCCTAACCGTCAATTGCATTATTTTTTTATCAAAATGAGATACTCAATATTCTTCCCCTTACCACCAACGATCGGAGATTCAATTACTTTTTTTACTTTAATATTCAGTGACTCTTCCAATTCTTCAATTACTCGATCTCTCACTTGCTCAACAATTTCCTCCGGTACCTTCCCTTTCTTGAGTTCAAATCGTTCAGCTTCATAATGAGGCTTTAACAATGAAATAATTATACCATTATCCTTTAATAATTCTAAGGCTTTGGGCACAATGAACGACTGCTTGGTCCAACCACAATCAATCACCGCCACATCTACTTTTTCTGGCAATTCCACATACAAAGCATTTTGTTTTTCCATCGTAATCACTCGTTCATCCTGACGAATCTTCCATTCGAGTACTCCATAACCTTTTTCCACCGCATACACTTTCTGGGCTCCATGCTGAAGCAGACAATCGGTAAATCCACCGGTTGAAGATCCCAGATCAACACAAACCTGGCCTTCAACGTCTATATTGAACTCTTTAAGCGCTTTTTCTAATTTTGCTCCCGCCCGGGAGACGTAAGCATTTTCCATAATACTTCATTATTATCACCCTGAATTCAGTTCAGGGTCTCCTTCTGACTGTCATTTCGCTACTTGTTTATGAGACACTGAAACAAGTTCAGCGTGACAAAGTGTTTATTTATCCTTCACCCATTCGATAACTTCCGAATTATTCAAATCAATAAACTCTGACTTACTATCTGTAATGTTCACAATTTGGTACTTTAAATTCAAAATCGGATCAGCATCAGAGATAAAAGTTAAAACTTCACCATCTAAAGTCCACCGACCAGAATCAAACGGTCTCTCAGCCAAAAAGGTGGAATAAGTCCCATCATCAGTAAATAAAACTTCCTCAAAATCACCGCCCAGAGACACCCAACCACCATAAAGTCTATCCAAAGGATGTGAAAAATCCATTTGCCCAATTGCTTCTGAATTTTCAATAGCTGGAGCCTTGGGGTCACCATTCATATCTGAATTAAAACCACCAAACACGCAACCACCAAGAATAAATGGCAAAATCAACACTATTAACAATAATTTTTTCATATTTTTTATTTCATTTATAATATTTGTCTGAAATTGTAATTCGTATCACAATAAAACACTACAAGGCGCTCGACAAAAAGATCAAGCGCCATAAGTGGCCCAACCCAGACCCTGAAACAAGTTCAGGGTGACAAGGGTGGGATAAAATATTATTTTTTCTCAGAAAAATCAGCATCTTGGACATTTTCGTCCTTGTTATCTTCATCTTTCTTTTCTTCTGATCCAGCTTGAGAGTTTTCAGCTCCAGGTTGAGGTTGTCCTTGCGCTGCTCCTGCTTGAGCTTGCTGATCTTTGTACATTTCAGCTCCAACTTTTTGGGCTTCTTGTGACAATTCTTCAGTCAATTTCTTAATTTCTTCCAAATTATCACTATCTTTTATTTTTTTAAGACTTTCAATTTTCTCTTCCAAACTTTTCTTATCTTCCTCTTTAATTTTCTCACCATTTTCTTTGATCATTTTCTCCATGGAATAAACCAAAGTGTCAGCTTGATTACGAATTTCAATTGTTTCTTTCTTTTTCTTGTCTTCTTCAGCATGAATCTCAGCATCTTTCTTCATCTTCTCAACCTCTTCATCACTTAGTCCTGATGAGGCGGTGATGGTGATTTTCTGCTCTTTACCAGACGCCTTATCTTTGGCTGCCACATTAACAATACCATTGGCATCAATATCAAAAGTAACTTCCACTTGTGGGACACCTCGTGGTGCTGGTGGAATTCCATCTAAAATAAATCGGCCAAGAGTTTTGTTATCAGCAGCCATCTCACGCTCACCTTGCAAGACGTGAATTTCCACTTGAGTTTGGCTATCGGCCGCAGTTGAAAATACTTGAGATTTTGAAGTTGGGATAGTCGTATTTCTTTCGATCAATTTTGTCGCCACGCCACCCAAAGTTTCCAAACCAAGTGACAATGGAGTGACATCGAGCAAAAGCACATCTTTGACATCTCCTTGAAGCACACCGGCTTGGACTGCTGCGCCCATGGCAACAACCTCATCCGGATTCACGGTCATGTTTGGTTTTTTCCCAAAAAATTCTTCTACCTTCTTTTGCACCAACGGCATACGAGTCATACCGCCAACCATGACGATTTCTTCGACATCACCAACCTTATAACCAGCATCATCCAAGGCTTTTTGCACTGGAATCATGGTTTGTTCCACCAAGTCCATTACCAACTCCTCCAACTTTGATCGAGTAATAGTTTTGACCAAATGCTGCGCATTCCCACTGGAATCTTGAGCAATAAACGGCTGATTGATTTCACTTTCCTGAGAACTTGATAACTCAATCTTAGCTTTTTCCGCAGAATCCTTGATTCTTTGCATCGCAATAGAATCATTTGATAAATCAATGCCGGTTTCATTTTTAAATTCTTGTACCAACCAATTGATTAACTTCAAATCAAAATCATCACCACCAAGATGAGTATCACCGTTGGTTGACTTTACTTCTACCGTATCTGTAGCCACATCCAAAATAGAAATATCAAATGTACCACCACCAAGATCATAAACCGCAATTTGCTGACCTTTTTTCTTTTCAAACCCATAAGCTAAAGCAGCCGCAGTTGGTTCATTGATAATTCGTCGAACTTTGAGTCCGGCAATTTCACCCGCATCCTTGGTTGCCTGTCTTTGTGCATCATTGAAATAAGCCGGTACGGTAATTACCGCTTCTTCAATCTTTTCACCAATTTTTTCTTCAGCATCAGCTTTCATTTTTTGCAAAATCATCGCCGATACCTCTTGAGGTGAATATTCTTTATCACCCAGCTTAACTTTCACGCCTTCACCGGCTTTGACCATTTCAAACGGCATCAATTTCAAATCACGCTGAACCTCTTCAGCTTCAAATCCGCGTCCAATCAATCTTTTGACTGAAAATACAGTATTTTTTGGATTAGTTACCGCTTGACGCTTGGCCAATTGGCCAACTAATCGCTCACCAGTTTTTGAAATCGCTACGATTGAAGGTGTGGTTCTATTTCCTTCTTTATTTTCGAGCACTTTTGGCTGCCCGCCTTCGATCACCGCCATACAACTATTGGTGGTACCGAGGTCAATACCTAAAATTTTTGACATACTTTATATTTAGCTTTTAGCTTATAGCTTTTAGCTATTAGTTAATTCTAACAGCTAATGCCTAACAGCTATCAGCTCTATTTAATATTTAATCCCCCGAAGCGAGGAATCCCTCCTCACCTCGAAAAATAAACATTATGATTTGTCACACTGAGGCTCTCGAAGTGCGACAAGTAAAAATATTACTTCTTTGGATTCTTCTTTACTTTCACTTCAATCTTTTTACCTTCGGCTTTTTTTATCTTGGGTACAGTAACCATCAAAACACCATCCTCAAACTCGGCCTTGGCCTTGTCACCATCCACATGAGCTGGCAATGCAACTGTCCGATAAAAACTACCCGAATGAATTTCCTTACGGTAATAATTCTTCTCATCCACCTCTGACTTCTTTTCTGACTTACCTTGGATAGTCAACACATCATTTTCTACAGAAACCTCCACATTTTTCGAATCAATCCCAGCCAACTGAGCCTTGACCACCAAATTGCCATCTTTTTCATAAATATCCATCGCTGGCGCAAAAGAAGCCATAGATCCCTTGCGGAAATCTTCAAAAAATTTGTCCATGTCACCGAATGGCTCCATGAACGGACTCCATTTGATTAAAGACATATTAGTAGCAACAAATAAACGAATAAACAACGAATACTACAAGTGCTTATAAATCTTGATAAACATTCGTAGTATTAGCAGAATTCGTTGATTCGTTGAGTTATTTTTTATTTTCGCAAACAACTACTTTAGCTGCTTGGATTATTTTATCTCGTAATCTATAACCTGATTTAATCGTACGCACGATCTGCCCGTCTTCTTTCTCCAAATCAGCGATTGACTCCACAGCTTCATGCAATTCCGGATCAAATTTTTCACCGTCAGTTTTTATTTCCTCAACCCCATTGGCTTCAAGAAAATCTTTCATTTGTTTCATTATATGTTGGAGACCAATCATCCACGGATTATTGTGATTTTCTTCAGGCACACTACCAAACGCTAACTTGAAATTGTCATAAATCGGCAACAACTCCATAATCAAATTACCGTTGGCATATTTTACAAATTCTTGACGCTCACTTTCTGATTGTTTTTTCAAATTTTCATAATCTGCCTTAGCTCTTTGCCAACCTGCCAAATTCTCCGCCGCCTCCTGCTCCAATTTATCCAATTGTTTTAATGACTTTTTGCTTTCATCTTCCTTTGTTTTCATGCTTTTATGCTTTAATGCTTTTTTGCTTTCATGTTTATCACTCATAAATTCTTCAAATAATTAATCAGACTAATATTTTTTTGATAATCCATTCTCATCGGTCCAATCAAAGAAATCAAGTACTCTTTGTCATCAAGATTTACTTTGGTAATAATGCTGGCACATCGAGCCCCAAACGGACAACCGGCACCCAACTCAACTTGTGTTTCAAATACCTCATTAAACAAATTACTGACAACACTATCCAGATGATCAATCACTCGAGACATATCCATTACCAATTCTCTTTGAAAAAATTCCGGTTGAGAAAACAAATTACTAATCCCGGTATAATAAATATCATTGTCAGCAAATGCGACTACCACCGCTTGGCCTGAAATTTCCGCCAAATATTTGGCCATTTCCTTTAATTTATTCCGAATTTCATTATTACTTTTGTTAATCAAGTCCAACTTATCTTTATAACTAGTGCTTAAACTCTTTTCTTTATAAAAATTATCCAAATAATGCCGATAAGCTTTTTCCGTCGGAATCCGACCGGCAGAAGTATGCGGCTGCTCAATCATACCGTCCTTTTCTAGCGCTACCATATCATTACGAATTGTGGCGGAACTAACATCTTCATCAAATTTTTTAACCAAAAAACCAGAGGCTACAGGTTCAGCTGAGTTGATGTATTCTTCTACTATTATTTTAATTAATTTTTCTTGACGTGAAGTCATATTTAGCACTCGTTAATACTGACTGCTAATTCAATTATATTACTTTAAAAAAACCTGTCAAGCACTCTTATACCAAGTCTGCTAATTGACCCATCAAAATAAACTAAAGTAACAAAAAACAGCCTATATTTAAGCGGTTAAATTTTCCCCCAAATTGTCACTCTTATCTTTTAATAAAATACCTTGTCTATTTACAGAGATTTATCATTCCTTATTTTTGATTTATGCCAAACTCACACTCTGAAATCTTCTCAATGCTTCATCCTTCACCTTCTGGTAATACGAAGGATCCCAAATCCATCGTTTAGCTTCACACGCAATTTTGAATTTCATCATCTCATCATCTGCACCGATTACCCACAAGTTACAATCTTCATCCACAACCGCATCAAAACAAATGATTCTTCGACCTCTACCATAGGGATATGAACCATCAACTTACACTTCAATCCCCGGTTCATCATGACAATAAAGAATTGGTTTAGGTTTATCTATTTTTTCGTATTTATAGGTGTAACGAACCTTCCGACGGGTCAAAATACGCCAGACTGTAACATCATTAATTTTTATGCCATAGAGTTCTTCTATGGCCTTTGAAAGGGGGATGGAGCCTAAAAACCTAAACTCACAAGCTAGCGCAACAACCAAATCCTCTATTTCTTCCGGAGTTCTGTTAGGGGCTCGGTTACCTTTCTTTGGCCCTGGCTTTTCAGGAATTAGTGCTTTGATACCGTGTTCAAGGTAACGTCGTGTCAACCGAGAAAATACTTTAGGATGCATTTCAAGCAACTTTGCTCCATCTTTACACTTTAACTGACTTGAAATACAGCTTCCGATTATCTTTTGTTTCATAAAGATTAATTCGCCCTGTGTGTTTCGAAGAGATCTTTTCATATGTAGAGAGATTATTTATTCTATATCCTCTCTTACATAATACCTCTTCTTTCACTCCAAAAGGTAACCCTAATTGCTGCAATTGTAACAAAACACGTCAAATAATTATCGTATTTTTTAGCTTATTTTAAACAAAATCTAAATTTCTAGCAATAATTCATCCACCGCCTTTTTTATCATTGGTTCATATAGCTTATTTGCCTCAGAATTGAGCTCTGTGAAGCTTTCCTTGACCTTTGGGAAGTGTAGATCATCCTTCAAAAGCTTCATCCCAAACGCCTTTAAAACCGGTACCAAATTCTCAATCAATCGAGTACCACCCCACACACCACTTGACACTCCCCCAACCAAAACCGGCTTTCCTTTGTATGCCTCATATTCCTGATCCAAAAGTAATTTTAGTTCACCAGGATATCCATGATTATATTCCGGCGCGATAATTATAAATGCCACTGCCTTCGCCACCAAATCTCTCCACGGATTAATAATCGGATTGTTGTCTTGTGGAGCAATTGTCTTGCCATGGATATATTCTTTACATTCTACTGCCTTCAATTCCAAATCATCTCGTCCCGCCAATTTTTCTTTAACATAATTAAAAACTTTAACACTTTCATTATTGTCTCGAGCTGTCCCCAAGATTAATAGTACCAATGGTTTCATATAAAAAAATTATTTATCTTATCCCCCTAAATTATTATTTTTCTTGTCACCTTGAATTTATCTATCCGCCGGATTGTCCGCTGAAGCCTTGGCGTAAGTGGAAGTTTTAACGTAGGTGAATTTCAAGGTCTCCATTTAGCCGTCATCTTCTCAGCCGAGAACGAGACACTGAAACAATACTCAATCAAGCCTGCCGGCCGGCAGGCAGGTTCAGCCCAAGTTTCAGCGTGACAAACTTGTTTATTTTCTCTAATTTACCAACTTACTAATCAACTCTATCTCTTAGTTATCTAAATTATCTCAATCTCTATTTCACTATCCCCGCCTCAAAAGATACTTTTTCATCCGCTACCAAATTTGTTGTCACCGAACCAATGGTTCGAGAAATTCTTTCACCAGTAAAACTATCTCGACCACTAACCACAATATCTCTTAGCAAAATTGCCGCTTGACCTTGTTGAGCCACAATTGGCACAATGCCCAATTCAAATGCCACCCCAATATTTTTTGGATCCACCGAGACCTTGCTAATAGACCAAGTAATCCTCCGAGTAGAAGCATTAAAATCAACCGCATTTCCAACTGGCACCGATGATCGATTGGTCCAATTAACATTAACTGGCACCGTTGCGGACAATGACACGTTATCCATCGTATTGATATCATTTAACAGCTGCAAAAAAACCCAGTACTTAGTTTCCTGCCCCACTTCTGGTGGCAATGGTCCCCGACCAAGTTGTTCTCCACCGGCAGTATAATATCGAGCAAAGGCTCTGACTTGCAAATTACTACTCACTCTCACTTGCCGTTGATCACCGCCAATCTGCACTCGAATATTTTCCACATCAAACGCCGTCAACAATTTACTACTCAACTCTGGCTCAGTCACACCGGACACAAACGCTTTTGTCCCCACACTAAAAGTAATTTGTTTTTGTTCTCGTGGTTGAATCAAAGCTAATTCAGCAAAATTATCTTGATTAAAGATCAATTGATTACCCTCAATTTTACTTACCATAGGCTTGGTACTGGACAAACTCCAATAACTGCCAGAAAGCATTATCTTTATTTCCACATCTTCAATCGTATAATCTTTTTGATTATTGACATAAACAGTAAAATTGACTCTATCTCCGGCGGCAATCACCTCGCGATCCAATGCATGAGTCACAACAATACCTGGGTCAAACACCTCTTTTCTTTCCTGATAATTATTCTGAACCAGATAATCACCATCATATTTTATTAATCCTTGAAAACTCAATTCAATCGAATCCACACCCGTCACAACCTTCAAAACAACATTTTGAATCAATTCTTCCCCAGGACCAAGCTGATACCAATACCAACTCCCGTCAATATAATTATTTCCACCGGCAACAACCGTAAATGCTTCAGATAATTCTGGAGTAATTTTTATTTCATCAATATTTATTTTTGAATTATTAGCTACTTTGATCGGCACCGTTATTTCCTGTCCGCTGACCACTTTTTCCGGAAATTCAATATCGGTCATAATCAAACTACTCGTTGCTTGAAGGGTATATTTTTCAATTTTTCTAAACTGCCCCCAAAGCCGAACCCCTTTCTTGTTTGTTTTGTAATAACTTACAGTTGCAACCAGCAAATCATGATTGATAACATCACCAAAATATGTACCGGTGACAATCAATCGACCATTCGCTCCCGGTGCCAATTCACCAATATACAAAGTGTTGTTGCTCCGATCATACTCGGTTTTGGATATTTCCTCCATCACAAAATGATCCGGCAGTTGTAAAGACAACTGTGACAAACTAATCGCATAAGCATTATTATTAGCATATTCAATCTCAAACACTTGTCGTTCACCACTAACAATCATTTCACTCTGCACGGTAATATTTACATCAACTTTATTTATAAAATAATGAAAACCACCAAGCCAATAAAATACATTTATTCCAACCAAGAACAAAGCCAACCCGGCAACGACCAAATCCATCACCAAATGCTTTTTATTAAATTTGTACCGAACGTTGTATCGTTGCTGCAATTTCTTGACCGGATAATTAACAATTTTCAGTGATTTAATCACTATCTTATCTTTTTTCCCTTCTCGTTTCAACTCCTGCCTTATTTTCTGAAAATCCTCATCGCCAACCTCGAGTATTTTTTTGTTGTCCTTGTCAGACATATTTTTCTCCTTGTCACCCTGAATTTACCTGCCTGCCGGCAGGCAGGTTCAGACTGACAAAATAAATAAAAATTATTATAAATGGCTTAAAACGCTACGCCAAACACATCGGTTGTAGTGGCAATTATCTCCACTTTATTATCACCATCCAAATCTTCGGCCGCCACTTCAACTCCCGATTTCAAACTTTTATCAAAGGCAAAAAACTGTCCGAATCTCAAATTACCATCTCGATCAAATATTTTAACATGGGGGCCGTCACCGTATCCAGGACCAGTAATAATTTCATCCAAGCCATCACCATCAATATCTCCAGCCGCAACATTAACGCCACCCCTAAAACCTTCATCATAGGCAAAAAAACCTGGATTTATCAGTTTCCCATCTTTACTAAACACTCGCACATGCGGTCCGCCACCAACTCCGGCACCAGCAATAATTTCTCGTGTTCCATTACCATCCAAATCACCCGTGGCAATATTCACTCCACCACGATAATTCTCAGCGTAAGCAAAAAATCCCGGATTTATTAACTTTCCATCACTATTAAAAATCCTAATATGCGGTCCGCCACCATTTTCTGTACCGGTTATTATCTCAATGGTTCCATTATTATCCAAATCATCAATTGCCATGTTAATCCCTTGATTATAATTCTTGTCATAAGGATAAAAAGTACTTATTCGATTCGCATTACTATCAAAAATCTCAATTTTACTCTCATCAGCCATTAGCATTTCCTGTTTACCGTCTTTATTAATATCTGCCACCAAAACTTTGGTACTACCGGCAAACTGTGAAATGTAAGAGAAAAAACCTGTTCGCTCTACATTACCCCACTCATCAAAAATTCGTGCAAACGAACCATTAACAAAAGATGAACCGGTAATCTGTTGCACTGATTTGAGCAAAATCAAACCATCCTTGGCTGGCAATACCACTTTGGTCACAAATGAACCATCATTTATATCTGGTGCTTGTACACCATGAATCTTTTCATATTCAGCTTGCAAATCTACAATATATTCTTGATCAGTAGAATTAACCAACACCAAACCATTTTCATACTCTCGACGCCATAAACCATCTTTAAATTGGCTATCACTATCCAGAATATTCTCCGGTTCGCCAATCGGTGCACCCAAAAATGACTCATATTCATCATACCACCAAATCTCTGTATGACTCTGATCACCACTATCAAAACTATAAAAACCATCACCGAGCATTGAACTGGTCAACCCATACCTCATCTTTTGATAATTTTCTCTATTTCCAGTATTATTCACATTTGTATTCAAAATCCCAATTGCTGGAGAATAACCGTTTTTAGTAACAAATCTATATTGATTCAACGTATAAGACCAACCATGCTCCGGGAAATGCTCATACAAAGATCCGTTCAAATAGTTGTAATAACCTTCCCCTCCATTACCAATAATTAAATAATCATCCCCTAAAATATTCCTCGTATTGCTCAACAAAGTGTTCATTGCTTGCTTCCAAGCAGTCCCCAGTTCAGCCTTATTTTCAGCTTGTCCATCACCATCAAGATCCACTTCAAACGATTCCAAAAAATCAATCCCTTCCCAGACGTTGTCATAAAAAACACCGTCCCACAACCCAGTGGACATCAGTTCGTTTTCAACAAACCAAGGAAGAACATCATAAAATCTTTTTCCCTCTATCAACTCTGATTCATTGGTAATATTCACAATTGGATTACCTGGCCACCATTGGATTTGATTGCCATGAATATCCCTGAGCCACCATTCATTTTCGATTTGATCATAAAGTTTTTTCCTAAGCGTTCCGGTCAAAGTACCTGAATCTCCTCGCACTTCTTGACTGGCCAAATAAACCAATATTTTTATATCGGGATTATATTCTCTAATCAACCTCAAACTATCCGGCGAATAATGTTGCACTTCCATATCAACCAACAAAATATCCCACTTAGCCAATTCTTTGGCTTCAGCCTCAGTTATATCCCAACGAAAAAAAATATTAGCCAGCCTTGGAGTCTGATCATAACGAAAGGATGCACTTTTGCCTTGATAAACCTGATAGCCAGCAACAAACATTACCGAAATCAGAACGATTGTGGTTATAATCAATAATTTTTTCATCCCATTTTTACTTTACGATTCATGTACTGCAAATAAATTTGTACCAACTCTCTTAGATACTTATTTTCATTAAAATTTTCTTTGACAAATTTATTGGCATTCCCTCCAACCATTTCGATTAATTGACTTTGGGGCCAAACCTCGCCCAAAACTTTTTTTAAATCAGTTACACCACCCGGTTGAAACAACCAACCAGTTTTACCATGTTCAATCAATTCAGGAATACCGCCAATATCTGTAGCCAAAACTGCTTTATGAGCCGCCATCGCCTCCAAAACAACCATAGGCTGATTTTCATAAAACAATGTTGGCATCACCACCAGTTTAGCGTACTGCAAGTGATCCATTATTTCAACTGATTGGAGCTCTCCAAGTAATTCAACATTAGTATAATTTTGAGCCTCAATGTGATTTTTCAATTCAGTAAACATTGGACCATTTCCGATGATTTCCAAATCAATTTGCGGCATTTGACCCACCACGTCCACAAGCTCTTTGACTCCTTTGCCAGCAATCAACCGCGAGACACAAATCAAACGGTCGCCCAATTCAGGTTCAATCACACCATCAATCACTGCCATCGGATTCGACAAAACATGGATATTTTTCTTTATACCCCTACGCTGACACTGTTTTTTCAAAAATTCACTGGGAGAAATAAACGCATCAATCTTTGATTCATAAAATCCAAACCATTTTTGTAGATAAAACTCAACAATTGCCCAAAGACTGACACCAAAAGACTGCCGAAGTCGTTTTTCCCTCAAAACTTGCAGCAAATGTACCCCTTTTTTTTCATCATAATCACCATATTGCAAATTATAACTTGGGCTGATCAATTGAAAATCATGCAAAGTTTGAACTGTCGGAATTTTATTCTTTTTTAATACAGACAAAATTGATGGTGTCAGTTGATGTTCAAAATTATGAATGTGGGCAATATCAGGCTTCTCATTCTCGATCAAATCTTGCAACTTTCTTTTAGCTTCCAGTGAGTAAATTGATCTCAAAAATTTTTTGAACTGTCGCCACAAACCATCATTATGCTCAAAATTTATGGAAGACACAAAATAAGTCTTATATGGACTTTCTTCATTACGCTCATCTTGCATCGAAAAAACCACCACCTTGTGACCGGCGCGTTCAAGTAATTCTTTTGTCCGAAAAAAAACATTTTCAGCTCCACCTCGATGATAATAAAACTTATTGATGAGCAAAATCTTCATATAAACTCTCGTATTGTTCAATTATTTTATTTATATCAAAAGTTTCAATCACAAAATTTTGTAATCGTTTGGCTGATTTTCTAGCCTCATCTCTGTGATCAAACACCCAATTCAATATTCTGACCAACTCAGGAATACTTTTTGAATGATACAAAAAACCACAATCATCTCCTCTGACAACCTCGGATACCCCACCGACATTTGCCGCCACGATAAACTTGCCGGCGGCAGCGGCCTCAATCAAAGCCAAGCTAAGCCCTTCACTCAGCGAAGGCAGAACAAACACATCGAACTCAGCCATATTACTCCTAACATCGCTAACCGCACCAGCAAAGTGAACCTTATCTTGCAAGTTAAATCGTCTGACCATTTGTTGTAATTTTTTCTTTTGCTTCCCGTCACCAACCAGCACCGCCTTCCACCCCCTTTGTTTCAAATGTCTCAAAGCTTTAATTAAATAAACATGTCCCTTTTCTTTTGATAAACGCCCAACTGACCCGAACACAACCTCTTCCTCATTCAAAATATCTGATTCCGGTACATAATATTTTGCCATGTCAATACCGTTATAAATAACTTGTATTTTTTGTTTACTGATTTTTTCTTTGACTACCAATTTATTTTTTGTTGCCTGTGAAATCGCAACTATCAGATCAAACTTCCGCCTCATATACTGTCCAATTTTATTCCGCAAAAAACCTTCGTTCAAAACATCATGCTTTGTTGAAATTATTTTCCTCACTCCAGCCTTTCTCGCCGCCATTCCGCCCCAAAAATCACCAATAAAAAGATGCGTATGAACAATATCCGGCTTTTCTTTTTTAAACCAATCAGCCAAAGCACCGATCACTCTAAAATCACCCTTGAATTTTTTTTCAATAACAATCACCGGCACATCAGCCGCCTCGAATTCTTTCATCAAAGCACCTTCACCGCCAAGCGTCACAACTTGAATTTCAAATCGTGTTTTATCAATTTTTCGGCCCAAATCCAAAAGCAACCTTTCGGCTCCGCCGATATCCAACTTACCAATCACATGAATTATTTTTATTTTATTCATACTAATTCATTTTTTTTGCCTTTATACACAGCCACTGCCGCCAACGCTATTCCAATCGGTATCCATACCCGCGATAAATAATAAGAAGTTGAGAACAATTCAAAAACAATTATCCCTATATACATAATAAACAAACTGAGCAATTGCATCTGTTCTTTTTTATTTTTCTCTTGTGACCACGCAACAAAAAATATCAACATTAGAGCTATCAAAAATGCAACGTATGCTAGCAAGCCCAAGCCACCATGTTCAACCAATATTTTTTGTACAAAACCATGAGAATCAAGCGGATCACCAAAGTCAACCACAAAAACAAAGGTATTGCCAACAATATCTTGAAACGCTCCCGGACCATGACCAATCCACGGACTTTCGGCAAATGCATTCCAAGAAATTTCCGACAATACCAATCGATTATAATTGGAACTTTGAACCCAACTCACATTTTTCCATACGGACGAATATAAAGCCAAGGGAACCACCATAAAAATTAGCGCCATCGAAATAAACCAGCGGGGCTTTATTTTCTTTTTAAATGTAAAACTGAATAATATTAACAATTGTAACAATAATGAAATATAACCGGATCGTGAAAAAGTCAAAAGTAACGTCACAACAAACAAGCCAATCAGCAATAAAAATACATTTTGTTTTTTGTAACCTTTCTTTTCAAGCAACATCAATAAGGCAAATGGCCACGAAACCACCATTATCTCGGCAATTGCATTTTGGTTTCCTCCAATTGGATTAAACTCACCAAAAGAAAAAGGTTCAGCTCGTGCAATAGTTTGGACATCAGACGAGAAAAACACTGACAACAAGCCCAAAACAGCCACCACCACCCCCGCGACCAACAACACCCGAACAACCTTCTTTAATATTTGCTCATTTTTTATCAAATTAAACGGCAACACGATAAAAACCAAGTAAAAGAACAAAATTGGTCGCAAAAAATATTTTAATGAATATGCAAAATTTTCAGCAGCCAATAATGATATCAACACCGTAACAAAAAAGATAAAGGCAAATATAAATACCGGCAAATATTTCTTTGAAAACACATTCTCTTTTTTGATTATTACCGCTTTGATAAACCACACAAACAAAACCAGCATTCCCAGCCAATCAACTATTGGTGCATTAAAATTTCCAACCACCAACTGTGCGCCAATAAAGGGATACAAAAACACCATCAAATAAAAAGCCGTTTGAGTAAATCTGATTACAAACAACAAAACAATCACCAACAAATCAAAATATAAAACATTCAATATTGGCCAAAAATTTATTGCCCCAAAATTTACCACCACGAGTAATGTTGCCACCAATAATATCTGCCGAAGGACTAAATCCACATTCTCATTAGGTAATATATTATTTAAAAATTTTCTCATCTCTTAGACTATATTATTTTTTATAACCATAAAAATTCTTAGGTCGGCTAAGGTTTTTCTAATAACATTATACCTCTTTTTTTTCAAAAAAAAAAGCGTGTTTTTTTAACACGCTAGAAACAATTATTCATTACAAAGAACAGACATCACCTGAACAGTCGCTTTCCCCTGACCATCAACATGAGGCGTTACCGCGACATTACCATGACTGCATTCAATCACAGCCTGAATGCCATGGTTCCACATATCATTGTTGGGATTTCGACAGTTCAGATCAAACGTCGGATGGTTTGACTGCCAATAGCAAAGTTCCTCCTTCGGGAAGGCGAACTTCTCATTGGCTCCAAGCATACGATCAAAGATCCGATCGCGAGTTTCATCCCAGCCATACCACACATACGGAACAAAATTCTCGTACTCATCATGATTGCAGTCAATCGAACAAACGATGTAATCATCGTCGTAACCACATGTCCCGCTTTCGAGACACCTGAAGAGTCCCGGACAATCATCGTCCGAACTACAACTGCCGGAAGCCACCGAACAGACACCATCCTGACAACCACCGGGGCAGTCAACATGATTCAGCCAGCAGAAACCGGACTCACACTCACCAGTATTCTCATACATCACGTTCAAAAGCTGAGTAGAGCAAAATTCTTCACTTGAATCGCAGTCCGAGTTGTAATTGCAGGACCTGCAGTCTTCAACTCGATCCCACTCACACTGGCCGGAATTACAAGTGCCGATATCACAGTGATTGGCCGAAACACAATCACTATCCATCACACACTCACCCGCCTCACGACACTGTCCTTCTTCACAACCGAACTCACACTCTTCACGAACAGTATAGGCACAAACATGCTGATCACAAACTGCAGCATACTGAACAACCGTCACACCATCACTGGCACAGCGACGTCCTGCCGGCATACAATCATAATCACTATTACACTCGAGACAACCAAGCTGATCTACATAGACGCAATAGCCACCAAAGCAGCTATCCTCCGTGCACGGATCAGCGTCGTCACATTCGTTATCCCCCTCACAATCGGGATTCTGACAAGCGTCATCCTCGCACCAACCATTACAGGGGACTTCGATCAAATGACAGCTGCCATTTCGACAATCACCCATATTCACGAGCAGAACATTGTTCAAGCCGTTGGAACAGAACATATCTCCATACTCACAAGCTTCATCAGTCTCGCAAGCGACACAGTCAGCCATTGGCAGATGCGCACACTCACCAGAAAGACAAAGATCGAAAGTACATGCATTTTCATCATCACAGTCTGAAGCCGAATCACACAGCTGTGGCACGTAGCAGTTGAACTCCGTGTCAGACAACGACTGACAGACTTCACCCTCCGCACACACAAAACGAGTGACACAGAAGTTATTCGTACACTCATCGAGAGTACACGGATCATTGTCAGTACAATCGTCATGCTGCACACAAGCGCACCGCTCCATCTGAACATTGCGGCAAATACCCGCATCGCAGGTATCCGCAGTGCAAAAATCCGAGTCAGTGCAATCATCATCATTGTCACAGCAGTCTTCGAGCGGCACATTGGAACAAAGTCCAGCCACGCAAAGGTCTTCTGTGCAGGCGTTACCGTCATTACACTGTGAATTATTCGAACATGGAGGCTCATTCACACAGGCGCCAGCCTGACATCCATACTGACAGTATTCCATGTCTCCGGACATCACGCTCACGCACTGATTATTCTGACAAACTTCGTGCTGACAAGCAACATAATGCTCACTATTGCACTCACAAACTTCTTCATAGTAACAGTCATCATTCGTACCACACTCACAAGTACCGTTGTCCACGGACTCACAAGCGTTGTCGACGCAACGATCAGTTGTGCATGAATCACCGTCATCACAATCCATATTGCTCTGACAACCCGCAGGCGGAACATAGTTCACACACTCACCGGTAACGCACCAATCCACAGTACGCGAATCACCATCCACACAGTCAGTATCATGATGGCAGCATCCGACACGAGCATCGTGTCGACAGATACCAGCCGACCGTGAAAAGTAGTCAGTCGTACAAAAATCATTGTCATCACAATCGACCATCAAACACGCACCGTCAAAACAGTACATCTCCGCAGTCTCATGACACTTACGATAGGAAGCAACCGGTTCACGTTCGCATTCATAAGCAGCGTTACAAACACCGAGGTTACACGAATCTGACAGATGAGCGCAGTGTGCATTGTTGGTGCATTCCGGCTCGAAAACATCTTCCGACGTCTGAACATCGTCCGTCACGGCGACATCGTCACCGACCTGAACGTCGTCCGTAGCCGTGACATCGTCGTCGACCTGAACGTCGTCCGTCACGGCGACATCGTCACCGGCCTGAACGTCATTCGTAGCCGTGACATCGTCACCGACCTGAACGTCATTCGTAGCCGTGACATCATCACCAATCTGAACATCATCCTGAGCTGCGACATCGTCGCCGACCGAAACATCGGTTTGAGTCTGCCCGACATCCGTAGCCGGCGTCGTCGCCGTATCTCCAGCCAGAACATCTGCTTCCGGAATATGCGGAATCCGTGTCCTGGGGTCGTTATTACCGGTTTGAGTAGTGAGAGACTGATCCTTCTGCTCAAAGCCACAAGCCGTGAACATCAGAACCATCGCAAAAACACTAAGCAGATAAGTCCACCGCATGAGAGACCTCCTTGATAGGTAAGTTGCGGTTTTGGGTTGTCGAAGAACTATGACTATTCACTTGTTTGATCACAACATAATTACTTACAAATTATGTTGAGAAAACCCAAATAAACACTCACAATTCCTCGTAATAATTAGTATAATCTAATCAGTAATTATAGCAAATTTTAACGATTTTGTCAATAAAAAAGACTCAGATTTTATCTGAGTACATACATTAGCCTATTCTAGGCAAAAATCACTTAGGGTAATGACAAGCGTGAGAAGTTACCTTATCCAGAACCAGCATCTTGCCATGTTGGCCCTCCCACAGATCTGGTACCACCTCAAACTCGAGAGGCTGCTCATCTGTTCCGTCAAAACGGTTACAAGTCACTTCAGCCAAGTCACCACCAGACCAAATCCCCTCTTCCTTGCAATTGAAAGCAAAGATCGGGTCATTTGAGGCCCAGCTACACAGCTCCAGCCGCCAGTCAGCCGTAAACACCACACCAATTTCCGGATCACGATCAAAGTAAACAGAACGACTGTTCCACCAAATATTCACCTGTGAATACTCAACCGGACACTTGATCTGACAGGTCACCACATCATAATCCCAGACACAATCACCGGTATCAGCATCGTCCTCGAGCTGACACACTGAAAGCGTATCGCAGTCATCATCATCTTCACAACATCCTTCAGCCAACTCATCGTTGACACAAACATTGTCTTCACAAGAATCAACCGTACACTCATTAATGTCATCACAGTCTTCGACCGTCAAACAACACTCTTCGAGAGCTTCATTGACACAGACACCTTCACTACATGAATCAGTGGTACAGGCATTATCGTCATTACAATCCATTACCTCATTCACACAGCCAACTTCTGCATCACACGAATCCGAAGTACAAGCGTCATTATCATTACAGGCCTCATCAAGATAAATGTATTCGCATCCACCCGGATCTTCTTTGCAAGTATCTTCACTACAAGCGATCCCATCATCACAGTTTACAGCTTCACCGACCAAACATCCGTCGACCGCACTACAAACTTCAACTCCGTTACAGACCAAAACGTCGTCGCAAAGCTCGTCATTCGGGGCATAGAGACATCCCTTAACATCTTCGCTACAGCTGTCTTCAGTACAATCAATACCATCATCACAAACTCGAGTCTCACCATCAACACAACCGGTCAACTCATTACAAGTTTCACTGCCATTGCAGTAGACCGAGTCGTCGCACAGATCATCACTGGCCACGTTGAGGCAAGCATCGTTGACTTCATCACAACTATCAACCGTACACGAAACATCATCCGCACAGTCGGGAGCAACACCAGCCTGACAGTCATTGACCTGATCACAGGTTTCAACACCGTCACAGAAGGCATCATTGTCACATCGAGCATCACTGGGCAGGTTGACGCATGCATCCAGTTGTTCATCACAAGCGTCAACTGTACAAGACACATCATCCGCACATTCAGGAGCTGTCCCAGAAAGACAACCATCCTCGACATGACAAGTTTCAGATCCATCACACCACAGACCATTGTCACACTGAGAATCATCTGCTGTATAAACACACCAATCATTGTCTTCATCGCAAGCGTCAGAAGTACAGCTTACACCATCATCGCAATTTGGAGCTTCACCATCGACACAACCCAGATCAACATCACAAACCTCGGCACCATCGCACCAAAGTTCATCATCACAGAATGAATCACGAGGATCGTTTACGCATGCATCAAGGAGTTCGTCACAAACATCCTTGGTACAGTCAACTGCATCGTCACAATCAACATCCAGGTTATCGATACAACCTTCTGTCAAATCGCAAATTTCAACACCATCGCAAAATTCACCGTTGTCACAAAGTTCATGATCCGGCGCTGAAACACACACGTCCAAATCAGGCTCACAAGCATCCACCGTACAGTCAACTCCATCATCACACACCGGAAGTTCACCATCTACACAGTCCAGTTCACTATCACACACTTCTGCACCATCACAGAATACGCCATTGTCACAAAGAGTGTCGTCAGTGGTAAAACCACACGCACCCAACTCTTCATCACAAGCATCTACTGTGCACCCAACTTCATCGTCGCAGACGACCGCTTCACCAGCCTGACAACCCGCTTCTGCATTACACGATTCCTCGCCGTTACAAAAGACTCCATCATCACAAACCAGTGGACTATGCTGACAACTCCCTGAGTTGAGATCAACATAATCAACGGTACAAGGACTTTCATCATCACACTCAGTCATGTATGTACATTCACCACCCTGGCAATAAAGAAGATCACCTTCTTCAGTTCCACACGGCCAATAGACCGGCAGCGCACCACCCACACATGTGCCATAACGACAGAGATAAGCATCACAGATACCCACATCCACATTACAATCACTATGAGTTGTGCACTCAACCTGAGGAATCGGATTGCAGCCTGGAGGCGCCGCATTTGTAACCAGCACCAGCAAACTCAAAACCATAATCACCTTGAGAGCTCTAAAAATTCTCATTTTCCCCCCTTTGACTCAACCGAGATTTCACCAGTATTTCCAGCTTTTCCCGGTTTTGACACGTCATTGGATATTATAACAAAAAAAACTCTTTGTCAAGCTTTTGTAGTGTAAAAATCAAGTTTCCTTCATTATATAAACCAATAGTAACAAAGACCTACCAACATCAGCATAATACAAGTTATTTTAGACAAAAAAAGACCCACACCGCAGTGCAGGCCGGAAATGACATATTTGTGTCATTACTTACAAAAAGAAATTAGTCTCGCTCGTCGTACGGAACATGGGCAAAGTCGCCGACTGCGAAACCATGCCCCCAGTTAATCCGATCATCGACAAGCACCTCTTCGTCATCGATCGTACACGTCTGAGGTGGCATGTCGTTGACCCAGCGGCAGTTACCCAGCTGAGGCTCAGCATCCTGAGCCCGACAAACCGTCAGCGAAGTCCAGTATCCGATCGACACCAGACGCAAATCGGCATAGCCACAGGCCCAGCCGTCGTGCATCGTCCGATCACGGATCCCTTCCCACGCTTCCGGGTCAAGCTGCGTCCACGACGAGAAGGAAAACTGGCCGAAAACCGTTTCTCCATTCGGCGTCGCGGAAAGCGTATCCCAGTAACAGCACACTTCCTGGATGACCGGCTCACAATCGTCGCAAGGCAGGTCAACCGGAGGCTGCTCCGGAACGTCCTCGACAGGCTCAGTCACATCCGGCTCGGTGACATCTCCACCACCGCTACCCGTATCGCCGCCCGTGACATCGCTGCCGCCGGTCGACTTAGCCTCACAGTAGTGGTACTCATCACCCAGGTAGTCGTGACGCAAGTTCTGGTTGCACCAGTACCCGTCAGCACAGGAATCTCCGACCCTGACGGTCTCTCCCATCTCGTTGGTGTCCCACACAATGGTGCAGGCATCGACACAACGAGTGGGCACCAGATCACAGGCCGCGACCCAGTCCGACTCCTCGGAATCCAGAGCGAGACAATACTGCGCCTCACCGCACCCCGAATCCACACCTCGCAGGAAAGCCGTCTGGCAATCCTGGCGGCAGTCCTGACTGGCGTTGAGGTTCTTGTCCCACGTCTCCGTATGACCCTCGTTCTCACAGGCCGAAGCCACGAGCAGCAGAGCCACCATCACAAAACCGAGAATCCAGAAACGCTTCATCGTTGCCTCCTTGTTGGCATGGCAGTGTCGAACTGTTTGGAGTCACGCACACGCGCAAACTCCATTTTTCCTTTTAAAAGGTTCATGTATAACTCTAACAGCAAAAGTTAGACCCAGTCATTAACCTTACAAACCACTTTTATTTGTCACTCTGAATTTATTTCAGAGTCTCCATTTGGTAGTCAACTAGAAAAAAGATTGCTGGCTCGGAGACGTCTTCGCTTGTGCGAAGTCGTC
>Ga0210057_1002470_pt1 | contig 26359 bp, 24 predicted proteins | sample CryGeyCG2114_010_2_FD_183968 | JGI IMG/M metagenome (GOLD analysis project Ga0210057, IMG submission 183968) | Groundwater microbial communities from aquifer - Crystal Geyser CG10_big_fil_rev_8/21/14_0.10 (SPAdes) (version 2) | ecosystem: Environmental > Aquatic > Deep subsurface > Groundwater ...
TTCAAGAGGTGTGAGGGAAAATTTCTATTTATCCCCTCCTTTTCAAGGAGGGGTGTCCCGACAAGCGAAGCGCTGTCGGGACAGGGTGGTTATAGTAAAAAGTTAATCCCGCTTTTCTAAACCCTGATAAAAACTATTAAGATCTATTAAAACTTCATTTAGATTCTTAAGGATTAATTGATTATCATATCTTTTAATTATTAATCCTAAGGATTCTAAATATTTTTGTCTTTGCTTATCATAAACTGCCGCTTGTTTAGATATGTGAGTGCCACCGTCTATTTCAATAACTAATTTAAATTGAGGGCAATAGAAATCCACTACATACTTACCAATGCCGTGTTGCCTTCTGAATTTATAACCCATTTGGCTGTGTTTTAGTTTATTCCACAAAACTACTTCTCCTTTGGGCATTGATTTTCTTAAGGTTTTTCTTATTGGTTTTTGATAAGGTTTATTAAAAAGTTGGTTGTTCATAAAAACAAAACCACGAAATATAACCACCCTGTCCTCACTTCGCTCGGACACCCCTCCTTGAAAAGGAGGGGACTTTTAATAGTATTTTTTTTATTTCAATTTTGTATATTCCATCAATTCTTTTGCTAATCTTTCATACGCTTTGGCGCCGCGGCCATGGGGATTATAATGCAAAATTGATTGGCCGAATGAAGGCGCTTCAGCCAGTTTGGAATTTCTTGGGATTACAGTGCGAAAAATTTTATTAGGGAAATAACGATAAAGTTCTTGAAAAACTTCGCGCGCTAATTTATTTCTGTCATCATACATTGTCATGACTGCGCCGAGCACATTAAGATTTGGTTTCAGATATTGCTTGACCAAAGAAACAGTATTTAAAAGTTGGCCCAAACCTTCAAGCGCGAAATATTCGCACTGCACCGGAATTAAAACATCATCTGCTGCGACAAGTCCATTGATTGTCAGAAGACCGAGCGATGGCGGCGAGTCAATAATAATATAATCATAATCATGCTTGATTTCCAAAAGCTCTTGATGCAGGCGATACTCTCTTTCTAATTGTGAAACTAATTCAATATTAGCGCCAGCCAGATTTTGGTTTGACGGAATAATTTTAAGGCCGGCTGGCTCAATCGGGAGAGCAACCTGGCGCATAGAATATGGCCCCATTAAAACTTCATAAACACCGGCTGAAATATTTTTATAATCCACGCCAATGCCAGAAGTCGCGTTAGCTTGCGGATCTAAATCCACCAGTAAAACAAAATTACCGAGCTTGGCTAAAAAACTCGCCAGGTTAATTGCGGTAGTGGTCTTGCCTACTCCGCCTTTTTGGTTCACGACAGAAATGATACGGGACATAAAATAAACTCAAAATTCAAAAGTCAAAATTAAAACTAAAAATTTAAAACTTAATTTTATTATACCATTTTTCATAAAAAACAAAAAACCTCCAAAATAGGAAGTTTTGTAGCGTTAAGCAACGTTCATCAATAGTGTTTAGTGGTGAGTAAATTATAAGTCTTCCAAATCTCCATTACCTAAATCCAAATTATCTATATCTAAATTTTGATTATTGTTGATAATATTTTCTACTTCTTTTTTTTCTGACTCAATATTATCAAGCGCGGGTATTGGTTCTGGTTCCATAGCCACTGACGGTAAAATTTCTTTGACTTTTTGTTCTAATGCTTCGTCGCCTTTTGGCATCACATTTTCTATGGCCGCCCAGTTGCTGATTTGATCTTTGGGAATAAGAATAGTCGCTTGATCGCCTGGTTTGCCTTTGAAATATGTAACAGACGCGGTTAGCACATTTAACTTTCTGTGGTCAGGAGTCAGGACAGCATAATTATTGGTCACCTCATCTAAGACCAATTCGCCTGTTAACCTTTCGCGTTCAGTCGGCTTAATTTGTTTATAAATAAAAGACCCGTTTTTTTCTATGGTTAATTTTAAAATATCGCCAGTTACCAGTTTTGACTTGGAGGCATAATTGGCTGGCACGCTATATTCTTTATTATCATGCCCTATCATATTTTGGCCATTAAAAATACCCTCAATGATTTGTTGATTTGTTTCAGAGTCATTTGTCACCGTCAGGTTTTTAGCCCGATTTTTTGCTAGGGATAAATCAGTGGTATTATTGCCTATTTGTTTTAAAATTTCTCTGGCTTGCTGAAGCGATAAATCAGCCGCTTCAATGTATTGATTAAGCTCGGCCAGTTTTTTAGCATTAAGCATATATTTTGTTTTGATTTTATTTTTATTTGTATTATCCACAGTTGCTTATATTATAGATAAAAAAAAGCCGCTAGTCAAAGTTTTGCTGATTAATTTAAAAAGTGTTATAATTTTATTATGGAATACAATTGGGGAAAAATTTTAATACCATCGGTTAGGAATTCTTTTTATGGGGATATTTTTGTGGCACCCGAAGATATGGCTGAAAAATCTAATTTGGGCCAGTTATTTGTACTCTTGGGTCTTAAAGGCAGAGATAAAAGTCTGGCACATAAAGCGCGTGATTTAATGGATTTGATTGTGAGCAGTTATTATTCTTCTCCTACTTCTGACATAGAAAGTTCGCTGACTGCGACCTGCCAGACCATAAATTTAAATTTAACTGATATTTTTGGCGCTTCAATGATGGGTCAGGCCAAAATCAATATTTTAGTCGGGGTAGCTAAAGCAGACAATCTGGTTTTCAGTTCCATTGGTGTTTGGTCGGGTAATTTGTTTAGAAATAAAAAAAGTTCGTCTATTGTGCCAAATGCGGCTGGTGAAATTAGGGAAGAAAAATTCTCCCAGATCACTGTTGGCGAAGCCAGGGCCGATGATGTTTTACTCTTTGCCAACCTTAGCTTCTTTGATTTTTTTTCAACTGAAAAAATCAAAGAAGTGGTTTTAAAACTTAGCACGTCAGCGGCGGTGGAACAATTTAAAAATTTAGCAGGAACCGTTAATAATGCTGAAATTATTGGCCTGGTATTTAAATACAATGGCGCAGTTAAAAAATCTATAGAATCCAGTCCGCAAAAATATCTTCAGGAATTTTATGGTTCGGAAAAATCAATGCAACGGCTTGGCAATCTGGAACAACGCACCAGCCGCACGCTTTCTGCTTCACTTTGGCCAGGGCTAATTAAATTTAAAAAATATTTAACCGGAAGCATAGGGAATATTTTTAAAAGAAATAAAAAATCTAATCGCAAGGAATTGCAGTTGCCTAAAGAACAAACTGATCACGTTGAGGGCAGAGAAAAAAATAAAAATGGCTGGCAAAAAATAAATTTTTGGCGAATTGCTAAGTTAATTCCCAAAAATAATTTTTTCAAGGATAAAAAAATATTTATTAGATTTATCGCGTTGTTGATAGCAATTTTCGCAGCGAGCATTATTTATTTAAATTATGAGAAAAAAACAGCGGCTGAAAATAAACAGCTCTCTGCCACGCTCGCTGTTATTGAGGATAAAAAAAATGAGGCTGAAGCTGTTTTAATTTATGAAGAGAAGGAAAAAGCCCGGAGCATATTAGGAGAAGCTTTGAATCTGGCCAAGTCGTATTATGGCGTTGAAGCCAAGTGGCAGGAATTATTTGGTCAACAGCAAAAGGAAGTGACAGCGCTTTTAAATAAAATAAACAATATTTATGAAGTTGTTTTAAACCAAACGGCAGATTTTTCAGCTGTTAATAGCCAGATTAAAAATATTTTTAAGAATAAAAGCGCTTGGCAAATTTTACTGGCTGACGGCGAATTTTATCAATTAGATAATGCGACAAAAAATCCTGTTTCTTTGTGGCAGAATGATAAAATAAAATTATTAACAATGATTGGCGATGACATTATTTATTTTGATCAGGAAAATAATTTTTATAATTTAGACAAGCAGGGTGCGTCAAAAGAATTAAAAATAAATTTAGCTACGACTATAGCAATAGCAGAAATAATTCCTTATGGCGATAATTTGTATTTATTAGATAATTCTCTTGGCGAAATCAGAAAAATTATCAAGCCATTGGCTGGGGGAGCCGTTATTAGTTTCTGGTATCAAGACGATAAGAATTTAATTAAATCAGGGCATTCAATGATGATTGACGGCAATATCTGGCTTGTTAACGGCAATCAAGTTCTTAAATTTTTTAAGGGCAAAAAAGAAACATTTAATTTAGGAAGTATTGATCAGCCATTGGGCAATGATTTACAGATTTACACGGAAAAAGATTGGCCATTGATGTATGTTCTTGATCGGCAAAATAAAAGATTGGTTGTGGTGAACAAAGAAAATGGTGGTGTGATAAAACAGTATTTGAATAATGATTTATCTTCTGTTCAACAAATGGCTGTGGATGATGGACAAAAAAATATTTGGTCAGTGATTGATAAAAAAGTATATAGGATGGAAATGAAGTAATTTTAAAACAACCATTTTTAGGTGGTTGTTTTAAAATTGGATAACCCGATTTTTGTTTTAACCACAGAATCCCTCGTTCCTAAAGGGACTCGGGATGACTTTAAAATAATGCAATTATTTTAAAGTCACTTTTGCTCCAGCATCTTCTAATTTTTTCTTGATTTCTTCAGCTAATTCTTTTTTGATTTTTTCTTTAACTATTTTTGGCGCGGCTTCTGCTAAATCTTTAGCATCTTTTAAACCCAATTCAGTTACTTCACGGATGACTTTAATCACGCCGATTTTATTTTCACCAGTAGCTGTTAATTCCACTGTGAATTCGGTTTTTTCTTCAACAGCTTCGGCTGACGCGCCAGCATTAGCTGGCATAGTGCCCATCATCATTGGAGCGGCAGCTGAAACACCAAATTTGTCTTCCAGAATTTTAACCAACTCTGATAAATCCAAGACAGACATTTTTTCAATGGTTTCCACAATTGATTTGAATTTTTCAGGCACGACGATTTCTTTTTGTTCATCAGACATAGAATTATAAGTAATCCGCAATAAGTAATTTGTAATTGGCAAAATAAATTTAAGTTTTTTTATTACAAATTACGAATTACAAATTACGAGTTACTTTTATTATTTTTTATTGCGTTTAAAATATTGATAAAATTTCTAATATTGATAGCTAAGATATTAACGAATTCATTTAGTGGCGCTTTAATAGTGCTTATGGTTTTATTGAGTAATTCTTCTTTGTTAGGTAATTTAGCCAAGGCCATAATTTTTTCCGAATTCAGCCAATTGTTATTTAGAATGCCGCCGATAATTTTAAAATTTTTTTTGCCTTTGACAAATTTAGCTAAAATTTTCGCGCCTAAAACTTCGTCTGGAGATGAGGTTAAAGCAATATTACCCAGGAGTTCTTGTTCATTTGGACCGATAATTTCTTTTTGAGCCAGGATTTTTTTTAATAAAGTTTTTTTAACTATTTCATGGCCGGCGCCCTGTTTTTTAAGTTCTTGACGCAAAGCATAGTCGTCTTTAACAGGCAGTTTTTCAAATACGGAAATAATTACAGATTTAGAATTATCTATTTTTTGAGCCACATCATTTAAAACTTTTTGTTTTTGGAGTTTGGATTTTGGCATAATATTTACAATTTTAAATTTTTAATTTTGAAATAATAATACCATAAAATTAAAAATCTGCTTAATAAAGCAGACTGCGTAAAAATGGCTTAAAATAGCCAAATTTTATTTCCTGTGCAGGATTTATCCGCGCCATTGGCAAACCCGCAGTCTTAGGGAATTTAATTTGACTTGATTATAGCAAGGTTTAAAAAATGTGTCAAATTTTTTTATTATTTTAAATACTTTTCAATATTTTTTTTATGTTCATCATAAGTTTTGGCAAAAATTGTTCCGCCTGTTTCTTTGGCTGAAAGATAATACCAATAGTCGCTTTTTTCCGGGTAAATTGCGGCGCGGATAGCTGACAGCCCGGGATTGCCAATTGGCGTGGGCGGTAGGCCAAGATATTTATAAGTATTATACGGAGAATTAATGGCCAATTCATCAAGCGTTAGGCTGGGATTATTTTTTTCGCCAATAATATATTTTAAGGATGAATCTACTTGCAGAGCCATGCTATTATTAAGCCTTTTCCATAAAATACCAGCGACAATTTTTCCATCTTTTTCGTTTTTAATTTCTTTTTCTAAAATTGAAGCCATTTTTAAAATATCATAAAGGCTTTTGTTTTGCGCTTTGATTTCCGTGAGTAAAGCCGAAGTTAATTTGTTTTCAAAATTATCCAACATTTTTTTAATAACCTCTTCAGCCGCGGCATCTTTATAAACTCTGTAAGTGTCAGGAAATAAAAATCCTTCTAAATTATTGTCAGGCAAATTTTTTAGAAAATCATAATCATTTTTAAAATTATTGACTTTTGTCAAATTTAAAATATCGTTTTTATTATTGATTATTTTTTGTTTGATCAGCTCATCAGCCAAATCAGCAAGCGTCTCCCCTTCTCTCAAAGTGATGGAAATTTCATTATCAACTTTGCCTTGCACAAATGTTTTGGCTAACTCCGCCATATTCATTGGGGTCAGCATATAGATGCCAGCCTGCACTGAGCTTTGCCAGCCGCGCAAATAAAGATAAACCTGAAAAATCATCTGTGATTTAATTAAATCATTAGTGAATAATTTCCTGCTGATTTGATTGACTGTCTCCCCCTTTTGAATCACAAATTCTTTTTCACTTTTAAAATTTGGTTTGGAATAAATTTGATAAATAAAAAAAACAGTTGTCAGTGTAATGATTAAAATCAGTATTGATAATATTTTAAAAATTAAAGATTTGGACATAAATAAAAGGATTGGTAATTGGTAAAAGACATAAAAAAATTTTACTGATTACTTTTTTATTCTATCATACATCTAATTTTGACGCTAATATAAATTTAGTTGCTGATAGTAGGTGGGCAACTACCACCACCAATGGTGGCAATTTCCATCCAATTAAAGTAACACTCCCTCATGAAATTCTACTTATCATGAGGGGTTTTTATTTCCTAAAATTTCTGTTAAAATTTTTTCTGCGGTTTTTTGCCAAGAAATTTTTTTTAAACGCTCGTGGCCTTTTTCTATTTTTTGTAGAGACGCATTGCAATGCGTCTCTACAACGGCCGTTTCTAACCCTCGGGCAATATCTTCCAATGAATCAGAATTTACATAAACGCAGGCGTCAGCGCCGATTTCACGAAGAACAGGAATGTCAGACGCGACCACTGGCAAACCAAAATCAAATGCTTCTAAAATTGGAAAACCAAAACCTTCTTCTTTGGAAACCAACGCAAGCGCGGCTGATTCGGATAATAGCTCCCGCTTCTTGTCCTCGGAAATGTAACCGAGAAATTCAACGCCCCCACTGTCATCCTCGATCTTGACCCGAGGATCCAGTTCTTTTTGTTTTTGTTTCTGGATTGCCCGATCCGCCGCAGTCGCGGAGCAGGCAACTCGGGCAATGACAGAAAAAATATTGTTCTTAAATCTCTCCTCTATTTTTCCAGCTAAAACTAATTTGTAATCAGGGTGTTTTTCATAAAAAATTCCAAACGCTTTAATTAAATTGCTGATATTTTTCTTTTCTTCAACGCGGCCAAGATATAAAATTTGTTTTTTACGTAATCCGTAATCCGTAATCCGTAATCCATAATTTTTGGGATTATAACCCCATGGAGTTACCATGATTTTTTCCGGTTTAATTTTGGTATATTTTAACAAATCGTCCCTGACCGCTTCACTTGGTACAAAAATTTTAACGCATAATTTTTCAGCCAGCCATAAATCAAGGTTGAGAATTATTTTTTGCTTGAAAGAATAAAGATGGGGTTGTTTTTTAAAGGCAATGTCGTGGATGATTTTGTAGTAATGGGTTCTTTCCCTTCCTCCTTGAGGAGGGGTGGCGAGCTCGCGAGCCGGGGTGGTGGGAGATATCCTGTGCCATAGTTTTTTATGGGACAACGGGAAAGAAAAAATTATCAGGAATAATGGCATAGTATGCACTGGAAAAAACATGGCTTTTGGCGGATGGAAAATAAGCTCCCCAGCAAGCCGGATTTGTGTCCAAAAAAAATTGAATGGCCAATGCAAAACTTTCTGGTTTTCTTTAGGCAGCCAGAAAATTTTTTTTGGGGTGTAAAATATAAAGTTAATTTCCTTATTTTGGAAATTGGAAATTGGAAATTGGAAATTGACAAATTGCCTTAGCAATTCATCGCTCACTTTTTCCACCCCTGTTTTTTGGATTGTCGCGATGCTACGGGATGCGTCAATACCAATGGTCATGTGATTATTTGTTTTATTTTTTCAATAAACTTCTCCTTATTAAATTTCTCTGCTTGGGCTTCGCAGTCAAACCGCATTTTCAGAGACTGCTCTGGAGTCAGCCATTCCACTGCTTTGATAATGTCGTCGATCGTATAATTTTCCGGTATAAATTTTCCAGTCAGGCGGTCAATAATTGTTTCTTTTAATCCCCCATCAAAAACGCCAACGCAGGGCTTGCCAGCAGACATACTTTCCAAGGGTGTCATGCCAAAATCTTCATCAATTGGAACATACAGCGTGGCAATGCAGCGGCCGACTAATTCTTTTAATTCATCGTCTGATTGCCAACCGAGAATTTTTATATTCTCAAAACCAGCAGCTAAATTTTTAACATTTTCAAAATCATCACCAGCAGAAGCGACCACTAATTTTTTATCTGGCATTTTTTGAAAAGCGCGGACAATGTCCTCCACTCTTTTCAATTTATCAACCCGGGCAAAAGAAAGATAATAATTGCTTTGGGCAAACCATTTGAATTTATTGGTTTGAATCGGCGGGTGAACAATAACGGAATCACGATTTAAATATTTTTTTATTCTCTTCTGGACATTGATGGAATTGGCAATAAATGTGTTCATTTGATTAAAGCCGTAATAGTAGACCAAGCGGCTAATTGGAATAAATAAACGGAGAATAATTTTTTTCCACCAGACTTTATTTTTTAAATAATAATTTTTGAGATCAAAGACGTGGCGCACTGGCGTGTGACAATAAAATATTTTTTTAACACCCGATCTCACATTGTGCGCGGCAGACAGACAATTATTGCCGGAAAAAATAACTAAATCATAATCGCGGATAAATTTGGTTTTAAAATAAAAAAGCCACTGGAATTTTAAATAACGCCAGCCGCTTTTTTGCGAAGGGTGCCCCAAGACAAATAATTTGTGCGGCACATCGCTTCTGGGAAATGTTTCCATATCGCTCCAAAAACCAGTGGCAATGTCGGCGTTCAATCCTTTAGCCATAATCAAAATCAAGCGCTCGGCGCCGCCCATAAACATAAAACGGTCGTGGATGATAAGGGTTTTCATTTTAAATTATTTTTTTAATAATCAGCCAATATAATTTTAATATTGGATTGCCAATTTTATTTAATAAAAAATTATTAGTTTCCTGATAAATAATTTCTCCGGCAAAATCTTTTAATAATTCCCTGTCCTCTACTCCTCTATTTTTTTGAATGGTCTGTCTGGCTGTGTGCCATTTTTTAAAATTGATTAAAAACCATAATCTGGCTTTTAGCCACGGCCAAACAAAGTTGTTTTTAAAAGCAGAAAAAAGTTTGCCTAAATCTGTCAGGATTAACATTGGCAGAATTAAAAATAAAGTTTTTGTCTGATAAAATTTTAAAAGCAAATAAAGCCGATTTTTTTCCAGCCAAAAATAGCGGATTTTATTTTTAGAAACAGGATTTTTATTGTCATGATAACAAATTGCCTCCGGAGCCAGCATTGTTTTATAACCAGCCAAAGCGGCTCTTAAACAAATATCAGTATCTTCATAATAAGAAAAATAATTTTCATCAAAAAGACCGATTTCTTTTAACATTTTGGTTTTGTATAAAACAGCGGCTCCACTCGCGTAGACTAAATTTTTATTTTCTGGCGCTTTGGTTTTTTGATATTCTGATACTAATTTGTGATTTTCCTTACACCAGCCATAGCCTAAATAATGCAATTGATTGCCAGTGGAAGCGATTTCTTCTGGCTTATCATAATATAAAATTAGCGGTTGAACGACGCCTATTTTTTCTTCTCGTTCTGCTGGGGCAATAAGTTCTGTTAAAAAGTTTGGTTCTACAAAAGTATCTTGATTTAAAAGTACAACATAATCTGCATTATTTTCTAAGGTAAATTTCATGCCAATGTTATTGCCTTGAGCAAAACCGGGATTTTTCAATAGTTTTATAATTTTTAAATTTTTCAAATTTAAATTTTCTAAAAAATTTATTGAGCCATCAGTTGAATTAGAATCAAAAGTAATGATTTTAATTTTATCTTGAGGATAATCTAAATTTCGTAAACTTTCAAAAAGTTTTGGCAGATATTTTTCGCCGTTCCAGATAAGGATGAGGATGTAGACCATAAAATATTTGTCATCCCCGCACCAGGATGAGGGGCGGGAATGACAGAAAGAGCGGTTTTATTTCGTAGCTAAAATGCTTCTTTTATACGCTTCCAGATTATCCAAAGCCACGCCTGTGCCTTTGGCCACGCAAAGCAGAGCGTCATCAGCCACATAAGCTGGTACTCCCGTGGCTTGAGAAATTAATTTATCAATATTTCTTAAAAGAGCTGTGCCGCCAGACAAAACCATGCCTTTGTCCATAACATCAGCAGAAAGTTCTGGCGGAGTTTTATGCAAAACATTTTTAACAGCGCTGACAATGCCTTCTAATTCATTTTTAATCGCTTCAGTAATATCATCAGAAGTTAATTCAATACTTTTAGGCAGGCCAGATACTAAGTCGCGTCCTTTAATTTCTTTTTTTAAAGGTTGTTCTAAAAACATGGCGGAGCCGATTTCTATTTTAACTTCTTCTGCCGTGCGTTCGCCGATGGCTAAATTATAACGGCGGCGGGTGAATTCCTGAATCGCGTAATCTAATTTATTGCCGCCGATTCTGACTGAAGTATTGGCTACAATACCGCCCAAGGAAATCACGGCGACTTCCGAGGTGCCGCCGCCCATGTCAACAATCATATGGCCTGATGCCGAACCAATCGGAATGTTAGCGCCAATAGCCGCAGCAATCGGCTCTTTAATAATATAGGCGGCTTTAGCGCCGGCGGAAAGAGTGGCGTCAATCACGGCGCGTTTTTCCGTGGAAGTAATACCTGCTGGCACCGCGACCATGACTTCTGGTCGAAAGAATCTAATACCCCCAAGAGCTTTATTAATATAATATCTAATCATGGCTTCGGTTGTTTTATAATCAGCAATCACGCCCTCTTTTAGAGGGCGCGCGGCAATAATTGTATCAGGGGTGCGGCCGATCATTTCTTTGGCATCATCGCCAACTGCTAATACTTTTTTATCAGCCACCGAAAGAGCCACAACCGAGGGTTCATTAATTACAATGCCTCGGCCTGGCAAATATACCAAAGTGTATGTGGTGCCAAGATCAATGCCAATTTTTTTGATAAACATATTATATTTAAATTCAAAACTCAAAACTATTGTTTAAAAATTAGAATTTAGAAATTATATCTTTATTTCTATTTTTGTTTCAGGATCATTGGCAAGTTGTACTTCCACTGCTTGTTTTAAAATATGTTGTTTAATTACCTTGCCTTTGCCCTGGGGAGTATTAATAGTAGCGCCAAGTACAGGCAGATTTTTAGCCAAAATTTCATAAGTTTCTTGTTCATATTTTAAACAGCATTTAAGCCGGCCGCAAACTCCAGCCAGCCGCTCTGAACCGCAATGGGCAATTTGTTGCACATGAGAATAACCAGCATTGATCTGATTCAGCTTATTTAAGAAAGATTTGCAACAGAGGGTTTTGCCACAAGGGCCGATTTCACCAAGCGAGCGCGCTTCATCCCTCACCCCAATCTGATAAAGGCGGATTGATTTTTGAAAATAATGGGTTAATTCTTTGACTAATTCGCGAAAATCAATCCGATTGGCAGCAGTAAAATAAAAAGTGATGCGCCCGCCATCAAAGGAGTAATGAATATTGGTGATTTTCATGTCTAGACCATATTTTTCAATTAAAGTCCGGCAAATATTCAAATCATTTTCTTTGTGTTTGTTTTTTTCTTCTGCTTTTTCCAGATCAGAAAGGTTTGCTTTTCTGATAACTGGTTTAATTTCCCGGCAGTTAATTTCGTTTTGGCTGACATCTTTGAAAGCAATAATTTTGCCTATTTCTATGCCTAAATCGGTTTTGACAATTACCATATCGCCTGCTTTTAAATCATGATTTTCAGGATCAAACCAATATGGTTTTGAAAGAGGCGTGAATTGGACTTCTATGACTTTCATGAGATTATTTTTAGAATCAAAAATCAGATTTCCCACCTGATAATTTTTTTGATTTCAATTTTTTCACCAAGCTTGGCAATATTTTCAGTGAGCAGATCTTTGATTACTTTTGTCTCGTCTTTGATGAATTTTTGATTAACAAGACAGACATCTTCAAAGTATTTATTAAGTTTGCCAGCAATAATTTTTTCCGCAATTTCCGCGGGCTTATTTTCTTTAGCTAATTCTTCCTGATAAAACTTTTTTTCTTTTTCAATAATTTCCATGGGCACATCTTCGGGCGCAATATAGCTCGGATTCATAGCCGCGACCTGCATGGCCAGATCATGAGCCAGTGATTTAAAAATTTCATTCTTAGCCACAAAATCTGTTTCAGAGCTTAACATAACCAAAGCCGCCACTTTGCCATTGGCATGAATATATTGCCCGATTAAACCATCTTTGGCCATCCTTTCGGCTTGTTTTTTATGAGCGATTTTTTGGCCCATAAGGCGCAAAATATCCCTGGCTTTGTTTTTATCGCCATTAGCTTCCTCTAAGGCGTGTTTAATATCCATTATGCCCGCTCCAGTTTCTGCTCGGAGTTTTTGAATAAATTCGGTAGAAATCATAAAAAAATATTGTCATTCCCGCGAGTTCAAATTTGCCAGTGGCAAATAGAACGGGAATCTCATGGAACCATGTGATTCTCGCCTTCGCGAGGATGACAAAAGAAAATTTTATTTTTTAATTCCCTCTTTAATAGCTTCGGACATTAAAGAAGTAAAAAGTTCAATGGATTTTATAGCGTCATCATTGCCAGGAATCGGATAAGTAATATCATTAGGATTAGTGTTTGTATCACAAATGGCAATAGTCGGAATTTTTTTTATTTTTGCTTCTTTAACAGCTGTTTTTTCATGCCGGGCTGAAGCCATAAAAACAGCGGCTGGTAAAATTGACATATAACGAAGCCCTTCGGCAACTTTTTTTATTCTTGCAATTTCTGAAGCAAATTCCGATCTTTCTTTTTTAGTATATTTTTGTTCATAGTCGCTTTTGGCAGATTGTGTTTCCAATTGTTCCATTTTTTTTATTAGACCATTAATAACTTTAAAATTGGTAATGGTGCCGCCCAGCCATTTTTCCACCACATAAGGCATGTTAACTGATTCAGCGTATTTTTTAATAATGTCTTTAGCTTGGATTTTGGTGCCCACAAAAAGGATTTGGCCGCCATTTTTAACTATAGATTGAATAAAATCCAAAGCCTCGGCTAGTTTTTGCCTGGTTTTGGCAAGATCAATAATTTGGACATTGTTTTTTTGTCCATAAATAAAATTGGCCATTTGTGGATGCCAACTTTCCGGTTTGTGTCCAAAATGAGCGCCAGCTTGCAAAAGTTCTTTTTCATCTGGTATTTTCATAAAGTTTTTTAAAAATGTTAATTATAAGCAATTCAATCATATCATAAATTTAAAAATGCGCAAGTAAAAGTGTTACCAAGGTATCTCATCTTGTGCAGTATTTGACAAGATTTGGCAATGATGATATCTTGAAGTTATTATGAAAAAAGATATTCATCCCCAATATTATCCTAAGGCTAAAATCAGTTGCGCCTGCGGCAATTCTTTTGTGGCTGGTTCAACTTTGCCCCAAATCAAGGTAGAAATTTGTTCAGCTTGCCATCCATTTTTTACTGGCAAACAGAAATTGTTAGATACGGCGAGAAGAGTGGAAAAATTTGAAGAAAGAGCGGCTAAAAAGAATGTGTCAAAAAAAAGCAAAACTCTTAAAAAAGAAGCCCTGAAAGCCAGAAGAACAGGCAAAGAAGTGGCGGCTAAAAAAGTTAAAAAATAACTGAAAAATAAAATCCTATTTTGTTAATGGCGAAATAGGATTTTTATATGGTATAAATTATATGAAAAAAAAATATCAACAAATAAAAAATAGATATGCTGAATTGGAACAGGCAATGCAAAGTCCTGATATTTTGGCTGACCAAAAAAGATATGGTAATTTGGCTAAAGAGTTCGCGGCATTAAAAGAAATGTTGGAAAAAATAAATTTATTGGAAAAGATGGAAACTGATATGAAGCACAATGAAGCGTTTTTATCGGAGAGCGATGAAGAAATTAAAAAAATGGCGGAAAAGGAAAATAAAGATTTAAGAATTAAGATTTATGATTTAAGAAAAGAAATTGAAGATTATTTATTACCGAAAAATTCTTTAGACAAAAAAAATGTTATTGTAGAAATACGCGCTGGCACTGGCGGCGATGAGTCAGCGCTTTTTGCCGCGGAAATGTTCAGGATGTATTCAAGATTTGCCGAACGCAAGGGCTGGCAAATTAAAATTTTAGCTAGCAATCGCATTGGCATTGGCGGTTTTAAAGAAATAATTTTTGAGATTAACGGTCAGAATGTTTATGGTTTAATGAAATATGAAAGCGGCACACATCGTGTTCAGCGCGTGCCAGAAACGGAAAAAGCAGGCCGGGTGCATACTTCGGCCGTGACCGTGGCTGTTTTGCCAGAGGCAGAGGAAATTGAATTTGAAATTAATCCTAAAGATTTAAAGATTGATACTTTTTGCGCTGGTGGCCATGGCGGACAATCAGTTAACACAACTTACTCGGCCGTGCGCATTACTCATATTCCTTCTGGGTTGGCAGTATCCTGCCAGGATGAAAGATCACAATTGCAGAATAGAGAAAAAGCTATGCAGATTTTACGCGCGCGTTTAATGGCAGAAGAAGAAAGAAAAAGACTTGAAGCATTGGCCAAAGAAAGAAAATTGCAAGTTGGCACTGGCGACCGAAGCGAAAAAATCCGCACTTATAATTTTCCGCAAGATCGTGTGACAGATCATCGCATTAAACAAAGCTGGCACAATATTACGGCAATTATGGACGGAGGGATTGGGGAGATAATTGAAGAATTAAAAAAAGCAGATGTGTAATTTGTAATCCGTAATCAGTAAAAACAAAAAAGCCCAATTTATGAATATTAAACAAGCTCTTGTTTTTGGTACAGAAAAATTAAAAAAAATAAAAATAAATTCCGCTGTTTTAGACGCGGAAATTTTGTTATCTTGGATATTAAAAAAACCAAAAGAATTTATTTATGCGCATCCTGAAAAAATAATTAACAGCCAGCAATTAACAAAATTTAGAAAATTAATTAATCAGTGTGCCAAAGGCATGCCCATCGCTTATCTCACTGGCCACAAAGAATTTTACGGCTTAAATTTTTTGGTCAATAAAGACACTCTCATCCCTCGCCCTGAAACTGAACTTATGGTTGAAGAAGTTTTAAAACAAATTAAGAATGATAAAATAAAAAATTTTACTTTAATTGATGTGGGAACAGGTAGTGGCTGTATTCCGATTTGTTTGGTGAAAATTTTTTATTCTGTCATTCCCGCACAAGCGGGAATCCAGGAAGATTTAAGAATAATTGGATTGGATATTTCAAAAAAAGTTTTGCTGATCGCTTGCCGCAATGCCAAATTACATAAAGTTAATAATAAAATTAAGTTTATTAAAAGTAATTTGCTAAAAAATATTTTGTGTATTGTAGGGGCAATTCATGAATTGCCCCTACAAGGAAATAATACACATTTAATTATTACAGCGAACCTCCCTTACCTATCTAAAAAAATTTATCGTCAAAATTATAATAATTTAAAATATGAACCTAAGAGCGCTTTGATAGCGGGAAAAGACGGTTTAAAATATTATTGCCAGTTGTTGAAACAAATCCAATCTCGCATTACTTATTACTCATTACCCATTACTTTATTTCTTGAAATTGATCCATCGCAAAAAAATCAAATGAGATTTTTAATAAAAAAACATTTGCCAATAGCAAAAATTGAATTTAAAAAAGACTTGGCTGGACTTAATCGTTTGATTGTTATAAAATTAAATCAAAAGCATTAACTCAATTTAGAAAGGAGGTGAGAACAATGCTGACACAAAAACCACCGCCCGCGCGTCAAGTTGCCGCTCTTTTGGCTGTACTTTATAAACCATTAGGCAAGAGAAAGAAAATTAAAATGCCGCGAGAGATTAAGTCCTGGCAGGAATTGTTGGCTTTAGAAAAATTGCCACAAAAAATAAAATTAATAACTCGCCATTTTATGTATTGGGGTACGCTTTATCAGTTGGAACAAAGCGGCGACACCATCACTGCCACAATAGGAACCAGTGACCAACCCACCGACATTCTCCAGTTAACACGCAAAGACTTTCACGGAGACAATCATGAAAACGATTAACGCAGTAACCAACATAACGGGTTTTAAAAAAGAAAAACCCTTCTCATGTCCACATCATAATTTTGAGAAGGGTTTTTTATTTAGTATGCAAGTTTGCAAACCAAAAAGCTGCCGGTCATAAACCTTGAAGACGATTGCCTTGATAGTTATCAAGACATTTTGAGAAGAGAGATTTTTGTCTTTAAAGTTTAGATTTGACAGGCAGCTTTCTGGCGCCAAAAGATTTACTTAAATTTTGTCTAAAAATTTAATCATGAGATCCTGACTTTCGTCAGGATGACATCCTATCAAGGATGTCATTTTTTCCACAAAGCTGGGGAATAGCTTTGACGCGCCTAGAGAAATCGCGCCAAGATAACCCATGCTCAATAGATTAGCTGGCATTGGATAAAAAAATATCCGCCAGCCATGCAATTTATCCAAGGATTTAATTCAGTGAGACCAAATTAGTCCTTTTCTAAATTGCGGCTAATCCCCATTTTTGTGAAAAAAGTGTTTCATCACCCAAAAGTTAATGCTTGGATAGAACTCACCAAAGGAGCCTCCCAAACATCAACTTTTGAAAGATAAAAAAATCTTCTTGATTAGAGAAGAGATTTTTGAAAATAAAATAATTATAAAATATTATTTAATTATTTATCTCTTCTCGTGATAAATATAGAAATTTTGAAAGATCGCGGATATTATAATTTTTTCTGAACTGACAAATTTTAATTTCTCAGCTCGGAAAAATTGGCGAGCTTTAATTGATTATATTTGGCCAGAACATATAAAGCTCGCCTTGATGGTGCGTGCAAGGTCGACTCCTTGCTTTGTGGACATGATCGAGCAGACTTATACTAATGTCTGCGTTTCATTAAGCACGAGACGATGTGCTCATGTCCTTGCCTGTAAAATATTGGTGTGAAGGGGGCTATATGCGGTACCCTAGAATTTGCAACTTGGGGGCCTTCGTTTGATCATCGAATTTGCCCACCTTCACACCGTGCTTTGCTGCGCAGCTAGCTTGCTATATCTTTTAGATCCCTCGGCAGAGTTTACCCCAATTTTATATCAGGGCTCGGGATGACAAAAAGGAAAAAGACATAATAAGCTAACTGTCAGCATTTTTAATTTAATTGTAATGTGCTTTTCAGAAATGTTTATTTTCTGAATAAGTCAGTATAGCATTGATTAAAAACTTTGTCAAGGGCTTAATTGTGGATAAGTTCATTTCTTGGCTAAGATTAAGGAAAAGAATTATTATAATGTAAATCATTAACCACCCTGTCTTGATTCGCTTCGCTCATCAATCCGCCCGTTCGATCTGCCACAGGCAGATCGAACTTTAAAAGGAGGGGACAAAAACTATACCTTATACTCCCCAGCATTAACTTTCAAATCCTCAATTGTTTTTTGCAAACCATCTTCAAGTGAAACAATCGGAAACCAGTCAAGCTGTTCTTTGGCTAAAGAAATGTCAGGAATAAGCTGTTTGGCAGAATATGGCAAAGGCGGCTCAAATTTGATTTTAGAATCAGAGCCAGTCAAAGCAATTATCAATTTAGCCACTTCAATTAAACGCACTTCATGAATTGAGCCAATGTTAACAGGGGTGTTAATGTCGCTTTTAATAAGTCTCATAAGCGCTTCTAAAGCATCATCAATATAACAATAACTGCCAGAGTCTTCCTCAGTGCCATAAATTACCAGGGGCTTATTATTTAACGCTGACAAAATCAATTCAGGAATCATGCGGCCGTCATCTAATTTCATTTTAGGGCCAAAAGTATTAAAGACACGTGCGATTTTTGTGTTTAAGTTATGAACAAGATGATAATTCATAACCAGGCTTTCGGCAAATCTTTTGCCTTCATTATAGCAAGATCTTGGACCGATTGGATTCACATTCCCATGATTATCTTCTTTGATTGGCTGTTCATCTGTTTCGCCATAAACAGATGATGATGAGAGAAATAAAAATTTAGCTTTATACTGCCTGGCAATTTCCAAAGCATTCAGGGTGGCATGAGAATTAGCTTTCAGAGTTTCTAAAGGAAATTTATTATATTCTCTGGGCGAAGTAGGACAGGCCAGATGATAAATTTCCTGCACGCCCTGCAGTTCAATTTTAAATTTTTTCAGTTCTGGAAATTTGGCAAAATCCAGGGGCTCAGTCATATCATGGCGGATGAATTCAAAATTCGGGTCTTGCAATAAAAGATCAATATTTTTTTCTGAACCAGTAATAAAATTGTCTATGGCAATGACATGATTATTTTTTTCCACTAAAACACTGGCTAAGTGCGAGCCAATAAAGCCGGCGCCGCCAGTGATTAAAACATTGGGCTGGCCAGAAGGAAAGAGGTGGGACATAGAATTTTATAACTAAAAATTCAAAACTAAAACTTAAAACTAATGAGAATAATTTAGTATGATAAAGTTTTAAGTTAAAGAGTTGTAGATTTGAGTTTTGACATTTGAGTTTTGAGTTAATTTGTTATTTTTCTACTGCGACTTTTACTCCGCCGCGAAAATTTTTGTCATAAGCAAAAAATTGGAATTTTAGCGCACCAAGAGAATTAAAAACGCGCACTTGCGGACCGCCAGAAGCACCCGCGCCAGTGACAATTTCTTTTTCACCATCTGCGTCAATATCACCTATAGCCACATAGACTCCGCCGCGGAAATTTCTGTCATAAGCGAGAAAACTGCTTTTTAAAATTCCTTCACTGTTAAAAATTTTAATTTGTGGTTCTAAACCAGCGCCTGTGCTAACTATGATTTCAGCTGAACCGTCGTGATTAAGATCGCCGCCGGCCAAGTGAAAGGACCCGCGGAAATTTTTGTCATAGGCTAAAAATTTATACTTTAAAGTTCCGTTTTGACTAAAAATTCTTATTTCAGGCACTCCCCTTTTTCTAATTACTATTATATCTTCAATATTGTCAGCGTCAATATCAGCCACAGCGATTTCTAATCCAACGCGTTCATTTTTATCAAAAGCAAAAAATTGATTTTTTAATTGGCCGTTGATGTCAAAAATTCTGATATGAGGACCGCCACTTGAACCTGGCGCAGTGATTATTTCTTTAACTCCATCGCCATCAACATCGCCCAAGGTCACCTCTACTCCGCCGCGGAAATTTTCCGCATAAACAGATATTTTTTCATTTAAAGAACCGTTTTCTGAAAAGATTTTTACCCAAGGATAAGTTCCCTGTCCAAGTCCAACAATAATTTCTTTTGCATCAGTGCTATTAAAATTACCGCCTGTGATGCTAAAGGCGCTGCGAAATTTTTCATCATAAGCAAAAAATTGATTTTCTAACTGATTTTTTTTGTAAATCCTTACCAGAGGTCCGGCGCCAGTAGCTGGCAAAGTAATAATTTTTTTAATTTCAGTCGGCTCCTGAATAGTTTCAATAATGGCGTTAGAAATAGTTTTTAAAACATTAAGCCGGCCATGGCCGAATTTATTGATGATGCCCGGATTAAAAGTATCTATGTCATCTGCGTTATTGAGCAATAATTTTTTGATTTGAGTTAATAAAAGTTCTGGCCGCAAAGATTTTATTAAAGCAACCGCGCCAGCAATCTGGGGCGCGGACACAGAAGTGCCTGTCCAGCCGCTCTCATAAAATTTTTTAAATTTTTCATTATTTTCATTATGATAAACAGTGCTGAAAATACTTACGCCGGGTGCAGCAATATCAATGCATTTAGAACCAAAATTAGAAAAACTTGCTTTGGCATTATAGTTATCTATTGAGGCGACTCCGATCACGAAATTTTCTCCGTTTGGCCCGTCTTGGCACACAGGATAACGCGGTGATAAATCCATATCAATGCCGTCTTTGACTTCATTGCCAGCCGCGGCAATTATTAGAATGCCTGCATCATTAGCTTTTTTTATGGCCGCTTCCAGAGTTTGGCTGTTGCCTTCGCCTACAAAGCTTAAATTAATAATATCAGATTTCATGAGCCGCGCATAATCAATGGCTTTGGCCACAGTTAAAGTATCGCCGGCACCTTCGCCATCTAAAACCCGAAGAGACATAATTCTCGCGTGCCAAGCAATACCAGCTATGCCTTGGCCATTGCCGCCTTCAGAAGCGGCCACGCCAGCCACAACAGTGCCATGCTTAATGCCCATATCTGTATAAGGCAGAATTAATTTTGGCCGCGGATCATTATTATTGGCTAAAAAATCCCAGCCATTTATATCATCAGTAAAACCATTTTCATCATCATCAATACCATTGCCCGGAGTTTCTTTTTCATTGGTCCAGATGTTATTTTTTAAATCAGGATGATCAATATCCACGCCAGAATCAATAATCGCGATAATTGATTTTCTAGTGCCAGTGGTAATATTCCAGGCATTAGGCGCCTGAATTTTTTCCAGATAATTTTGCTGGCTGAAATATAAATCATTTGGTATGAGAGTTGCTTGATATAAATAATTTGGTTCCGCATATTCCACTTCTTTTTGTGCCTGATAAAATTTAATCAAGCCATTTAATTCTGTTTCATTCGCAAATTTGAATTTGTAAATTTGTTCGCTGTTTTTTAATTTGACTAATAATTCGCCTGACTGATGCGCGGCCAGATTATCTTGCGGCATCATCTGAGCGAAAATAAAAGGATTATTCCATAATGGAAATAGAAGAAATAAAGAAATTAAGAAACAAAGAAATAATGGAGTAGAGATTTTTTTGTTCATACAACTTTTTAGGGTGTCATTTTAATAACTCTAAAAATTTTTCTGCTTCTGTTTTTAAGCTCGGGTCTAATTCCACGGCTTTTAAAACCGCGGTTCTGGCTTTGGAGATTTGCCCTGCTTCTTTATAAACAGCGGCGAGTTTTGCATAATTAGAAGCAGACGGATCAAGAGTGACCATTTTTTCCATCACTTCAACCAATTTATCTTTTTTATTGGCTAAGAGATAGATATTATACAAACGATTTAAATTTTGCGCTACATTAAAATCAAAACCATTAGTATTAAGCCAGTCATATTCTTCTTCTGCTAATTTGGTGTTATTAGTCAGCACATAAGCGGCAAATAAATTCCAATGCGATTCTTGAGCGTCTGGATTAAGAGTTAAAGCTTTTTTAAAATAGCCAATGCCTTCAGCAAATTTGTTTTGGGTAATTTTTGCCTGGCCCATTTCAAAATAAATTTGGGGCCTGGTTGGCGAAAGAATCAGCGCTTTTTCACTCCACTGAATTATTTCATCATAATTTTTAGCATCATACCCCCCTGCCTGATTTAGAAGAGCTGTCAGATAAAGATAATTTTGCACATCATTAGGGTGATCATTAATATTTTTTTTGATTTCGTTAATGGCGGTTTTATAATTATTATAAACATCAAATTGGGTTAAACCGTTTTTAGGACGGTTGGAAACCAACACATTGTCAGCTAATTTTTGCCGCAATTCCATAGTCTGATAAGTGTTTAAATTAATGGCTTTAACAAAAGTCTGCACAGTTTCGTTTTCATTGACATTAACCATTGACATGGCTTTAAGGCCGAGTTTATTGGCAGAAAGAGGTTTAAAATTGAGAATGTATGAGACAAAAGAAACCACTAAAATTATAGCAGTTAAGATAAGAATATTAAAATTTTTTTTAGAATTTGCAGGAGATTTTTTTTCATCAGCGGTTTTACTGGTAAAAGAAATTAAGGCAAAAATTGTGAAAAGAATAATATAGCTGGCTAAGACATCAAAAACAAAAATGTTCTGGATAAAATGGGCAGTTAAAAAAGCGATTAAAATAACAGAAAAATCAAAATCATTTTTTATGTTTTTAAATAAATAATATAAAGCCAGGCCAAAAATTGTCAGATAATTGATAAGCCCGATAAGGCCGGTCGCAACTGCCACATCAAAAATGGTGTTATGGGCGCGATCAAACCATAATTGGGAACCGGCGTCTTTGTAAATAATAGCTGGAAAATATTTGTTAAAGGCAATATTATAATTTTCCCAGCCATAGCCAAAAATAAATCTGTCTTTCCAGCCATTCCAGGAAGTTTGCCAGGCGGCCAAACGCGATTCTGTGGTAATATCAGTTTTAGAAATGCTGACCAAGCGGCGCAGCATATTATTATTTTGAACAAAAGAGCTGTTTTTATTCAGCCAGATGAATAAGCCGGCGATGATTAAAAAGATAAAAAGAGTAAGCGCGGTTATTTTTTTATTTTTTTCAGACGATTTTAAACCGTAAAATAAACTGATTAAAATTAAAACAATGGCTAATGCAATGCCAGCGCCGCGAGTTTGAGTTTGAAATAAAATTAAAATATTTAAAAGAGCGGTTAAAGCAAAAGTCATTTTCCAAGCCCAATGGTCGCGTTTAAAAAATAATAAAACTGAAAGAAAAAATTGGGCCAATGTAAAGGCGCCCAAGAATGCGGCATTGCCAAGCGTGCTTGAAAGCCGGCCTTCGCCAGGATGAATAATGCGGCCGAACAAGAAAAAATTTTCCACATTTGCCCGTTGCAAAATAGCATAAAAATCAACCAAAACGCCGACGCCTATTAAAACTGACAAATAATTGAACCAATCTTTTTTAGATTTAAAAACCCAAGTTAAAAGCAAAAAATAAATAATTAAATGGCTGATGGTGATAAACCCTTCACCTCTTTCAATCGTGCCCCAAAAAGTGCGATAAAAATCAACGCCGGTTATGCCTGTTAAAAGAATCACAAACCCAAAAATTACTATTGACCAAGACAATTTGGTCATCTTTGGTTTGTAGTCATCACTCATGAGCGCCAAAACGGTGTAGAGCACAAGAGCCAATTCTATCATCAGCCGAAAATACATAGTCTTTGTGGTAATAAAAGGAAACAGATATTTGGCCGAGATTAAAATAGGTGTCAGTAAAATCAAATAGAGCAATGTTTTTAAAGCATAAGAAAGATATTTAGCAAGTTTTTGTTGAGACATATCTTGTATTATAATATACATTTTATTTTAACGCAATTTGCCAAGCATCCAATTTTTTTGTATAATAATTTTATGTCTGACATCTTAACTAAAATAAAACGTTTAACTTTAATTTTGGGTGATATTGGTGTGTTGTATTTGTCTTTATATATCACTCTTTTAATTCGTTATCAGGGCATAGACATCAAAGAACGATGGGCACAGCATTTGTTGCCTTTTAGTTTTATTTTTGCCATCTGGCTTTTGGTATTTTACATTTCTGGCATTTATAGTTTGCAGATCGCGAGAACCAACCTGATTTTTTATTCAGTTCTTTTAAAAAGTTTAACTTGGTGCGCGGCATTATCCATGGCTTTCTTTTATGTGATTAAACCGGGCATTGCGCCAAAAACAAATTTATTGATTGAATTTTTGGTGTTGATTGTCTTGTTTGTGGCTTGGCGCCAAATTTTTAATTTATTGGTTAAAATTAAACCCTGGCAGAATAATGTTTTAATTATCGGGTTAAACGAGGAAACCTTAAAATTAGCCCGGGAAATCAATGCCAGTCCGCAGCTGGGTTTAAAAGTAGTCGGCGTTATCAACGAGGGTGAAACCAAATTAGAGCCTAATGGAATTCTGGATGTGGAGATTTTAAATCCGCCCCATTCTTTGCCCGGCCTAATTAAAATTAAAAAAATAAAAACGATTATTACTGCCCTAAACCCGCATCATAATCCAGAATTAGTTAATAAATTGTATGAATGCATTCCTTTAAAAATATATTTTTTTGATTTGCCAACTTTTATTGAAAAATTTACCGGCAAGATTCCGGTAAATTCCATCGGACAAATTTGGTTTTTAGAAAATTTAAAAGAAAGCCAAAAAATAATTTATGAAATTTACAAGCGCGCGATAGATGTTGTTTTGGCTTTAATTATTTTGATTTTGACTGTGCCGTTTTTACCGATTTTATATTTAATAGTCAAATTAAACAGCCATGGTCCATTTTTGTTTATGCAAACAAGAACCGGCCGTTTGGGCAAAAAATTTCTGGCCATTAAAATCAGGACCATGCATAAAAATTCAGAAACCAATGGCCCCCAATGGGCGATTAAAAATGATCCGCGCGTAACCAGAAGCGGCAGATTTATGAGAAAAACCAGAATTGACGAGATTCCGCAACTAATAAATATTTTGCGCGGGGAGATGAGTTTTATTGGTCCCAGGCCAGAGCGGCCGGAATTTATTGAAAAATTGGAACATAAAATTCCGTATTATAATGAACGGCTTTTGGTTAAGCCGGGCCTGACTGGCTGGGCACAGGTTAATTTTCCTTATGGCTCAAGCGAAGCAGATGCGATGGAAAAGTTGCAGTATGATTTGTATTATATTAAAAACCGTTCTGCAATATTGGATACTTCAATTTTTTTGAAAACCATTAAAACTGTTTTAAGCGGCGGCGGGCAGTAGGGACATGCGAATAGCGATGCGAATGAACATGCGAATATCACACGAATAAGGAAAAGAAATTAAGAAATAGAGAAATTATTAAATTATGGAAAATGAATGTGTTGTAGGGAACAAAAATTTTTGTTTGTTGCCTCCATGTCTCCCGACTGGAGGCACAATGCATTAACGCTCCAGTTGGGAGACTGGAGCGAACACCTCTGTGGTTGACAAAATTATTGAATTGTGCTAATCTCACGCTATAACAAGTGTGAGATTTTTAAATTCAAAATAATGGAGGAAAAGGCAATGGAACATGAAGAAAAAATTCCTTTATGGTGGAAAATGTGGCTGAAGTTGACCTTGGCCATACTGGGAAGTCTTTTTATTATCTTAAAAACTTTTTGGGTGGCTTTTTTTGGCGCCGGAGCTTTTTTGTTTTTTGGTGCCTTTTCGTTTTTAGGGCAATCGGATAGCCGAGCGAACAACATGGCAGGCGTTTTTTCTTTTATGTTGTTTGTAATTTTTTTAATTGGTTTCATCATCATTTTAACAAACGGAGGTGCGAAGTGAAATGGTTAAAAAGTTTTTTACTGGTGGGTAATGACCAACTGGCGCATATTGCCGTGGCTTTTCTTTTTACTGTGCAATTTGGCTGGCTTGGCGTAGTGCCATCTTTTATTTCCCATTTTCCAATTGATGCCATACCGCATGGGCATATTGATAATGGGGCAAAGGAATCTGTTAAGGGTGGCTTGGCAATGATGCTATTATTTTTTATGTTGCCTGACCCAAATTTAGCTGTTTGTTTTTTAGCTAATTGCATTTTGGCGCTGATTTATGATGTATTTTTAGTCGGCGCTAAAATTACAGACAGAAAAAGAATTGGTTTTGATAACAATTTTTTTCTGTTTTGGGTTAAGATGATAATAAAAATAAATATTTTAACTCATTGGGCTGGTAATACAAAAATATTTAAAAAATATTATAGCAACAAGCCAGAAAAATACAATTCGCTTTTCGTTGCCAATCATTATGTTTTAAGAGTGAGTTGGTTGGATTTGGGGCAATTAACATTGGTAATAATCGTTTTGTTAATTGTATTTAATTAAGAGGAGGTGTAAATTGTTATATCATTTATGCGTTTTGCATTTTTTGCCAACGTTTTTGCTGGCTGGCTACTATTTTTTACACCAGGGCGGCTGGCTAGGATTTGGTGGATTTTGCCTGATAATGTTTGCGGGAGTCGGTATTGACAGCGATCATTATTTTGGCAAAAAAGCCGCGCCAAGAAGGCAAGAAATTTGGTTAGCGGTGAAAAGAGGAAAAATAACTTTTGGCACAGTTGATCCAACTGGAGTTAATTTTTTCCACTCACTAATTGGATTATTATGTGTATTAACAGTTGGACTGCTGATAATGCATATTGAGGTATTGTTAGGCGCGTTTTTTCTTAACGCT